>ERZ809074.1734-NODE-1734-length-26903-cov-16.265420_pt1 | contig 26903 bp, 40 predicted proteins | sample MGYA00520795_ERZ809074 | MGnify/ENA primary metagenome ERZ809074 (study PRJEB31570, sample SAMEA3212989) | Homo sapiens | biome: human-gut; feature: human gut; material: fecal | place: Sweden | collected 2011 ...
TACTAAGCGAGTACAGTTTAGACTGACTGCAGAACAAGAAGTATTGGTGCGAGAATATGTAAAACGTATTAGAGGCGGAAATAGATAAAAAGATGGCATGGAATGTCACACTATTACTATGCTATAATGTATAATAGCGAAAGCGATGAAAAATAAATAACGATAGCCGTTGTCCTTAACTGGTCAGCGGCTTTTCTATTGCTCAAATATATAAAGGAGTGTTGTCATGGTAAAGCTGACAATAAAAATACTTGAGGATGCATTAGCTCGAGTGCTACTGTGTACTGCGACCGTCGTTGACAATGATTACGGCAAGCTCCGCAACCGAGAAACAAGACTTAAAAATTTTATCGAGCTTGCAAAAAAATACCTAGAACACGTGGATAATTTTACTGCGGAAATGCAGACAACCAATGAAAAACTGCAACGCGAAGTCGGTTTAGAAATCTATGATTTTAAATAAACAACAGATTAGACAACTGGAATTTTATTTTTATAACGAGAAGCGAATCGCTACGGCGATCAAATTCGCAAGGCTCGAGCAAGACGCACACAAGCCGAGCGTGGGGTCGAATAAAGCAATAAGCGACCCTACCGCCATGACGGCAATCCGACATATAATGCCGATTAAGTTTGTGTTTTTAACCGAGGGCTTATTTACAACCCGCGTCAAACATCCCGAGAAATGGCTTGGGGTTATCGCTAAAACATACAGGCAGTTTGAGGGACAGCTTGCAGGCGAGCTTGCTAATCGGCGGTATCGGCTAAACGAAAAGCCCGACTTTACTGCGGATAATATGCGGATAGGGCAGCGGACATATTACGATTGGCGAGATGACTTTATCTTGCAGGCAATGCTATTTGCGGTCGTCGAAAACCTAATGAAACCGTGTGAATAAAAACTGCGGCACTTTTTCGGGGAAAACTACAATATAATAATAAGTGCAGGCAAACACAGTTGTTCTCCTCCTTCTCTTTTTAAGACGTTACACATACGCGTGTAGCGTCTTTTGTTTTGTGAAAAATGGGTAGGTACTTCTGTGGGAATAAAGACGCTGCGGATCGGAAGAACCCCAAAAACGTTCTAGATATTGAAAATTTTTAACGTGTTTCCTTCTAGTGGACACGTGCATGAGGTGAGAACACATGGCAAAACAACAACCGAAAATAGGCAGTACAGCGGAATTAGCGGAATTATTAATGCTTACTGTCCGCCGTGTCAATCAGCTCGTGAATGAGGAAGTATTGACACGTGAGGCGGACGGGACATTTAACATCCCTAAGGCTATATCGGACTATTACGAATTTAAATATGCGGACGATGGCGACGCTGATTATATGGCGGAAAAGGCTAAACACGAAATGGCTAAACGACAGCTTGCGGAGCTTGAGCTTGCTAAACGACAAGGACAGGTACACGACGCGGAAGATGTTGAGATGGTCATGACCGATATGTTGACTAACATCCGCAGTCAGTTATTAGCATTGCCGACCACCATGGCACCGCTGCTATGCAATAAAGATAAAGGTTATATCAGCAAAGTTTTAACAGAAGAAATTGAAAGCAGGCTTGCAGAATTAAGCGACTACAGTCCTGCACTGTTTGAGGGTGTGGATAATGGGAATACAGAAAACGATTAAATTGTTCCAGGGCATTGCAAAACAGGCCTTGCGGCCGATTCCCAAAATGTCAGTATCCGAGTGGGCGGACGAATATCGAATGCTATCATCTGAGGGTTCGGCCGAACCAGGTAAGTGGCGAACCGACAGAGCACCGTATCAACGCGAGATTATGGACGCGTTCACTCAATACGGCGTGTGGAAAGTGGTCGTGAAATCCTGCTCACAGATAGGTAAGTCGGACATGATGAATAATATTATCGGACGCTTTGCACATTTAGCACCTGCACCGATAATGATGATACAACCAACGATTGATATGGCACAGGACTATTCAAAGTCGCGTATTGCTCCGATGATACGCGACACTAAAGCACTGCGGAATATTTTTCGAGAATCCAAAAGCCGTGAAAGCGGTAACACTATTCTGTCAAAGCTGTTTCCAGGCGGTCGCTTGATTATGGGCGGTGCTAACAGCCCCGCGGGACTAGCGTCACGTCCGATTAAAATTCTGTTGTGTGATGAAATTGACCGTTTTCCTGACAGTGCGGGGACAGAGGGTGACCCGATAGACCTTGCTAGCAAACGTATGACAACGTTCTGGGACAGGGTCATGGGTGAGTTCTCCACACCGACAAACCTCGGAGAATCACGCATAGAGGACGAATATATGGAAGGCACGCAGGAAGAGTGGCAACATCAGTGCCCAAACTGCGGAGAATATCACTGTATAACACATAGGGATATCAAAGCAGAATATGACACGTATTATGACAGAAAAAAGATAAAACACGTCAATGTTAAACGTGTTGAATGGCGGTGTCCCGACTGTGGGTATGCATTTAACGAAATCGAGATGAAGAACGCAAGTCAGAAATATGTACCTCAAAACCCGACGGCGATTGAAAAAGGTGTACGCAGTTTTTTTGTGAATTGTTGGGCGTCACCGTGGATATCATGGTCGACGGTAATGCAGGAATGGCTTGAAGCTCAAGGGGACCCCGAACGCGAGAAAGTTATATACAATACACGGTTTGGTGAAGCGTACGAAAACCATGGCGAGTTTGACGGACCTGAGAAATTTTTGGAACGCAGAGAAAGCTACGGGGCGGAACTGCCCGACGGTGTATTGTTATTGACTGCAGCTGTCGACACGCAGGACAACCGCCTTGAGTATGAAATCTGCGGTTGGGGGCTCGGGGAGGAGCAGTGGGGTATTAAGAAAGATACGATTTATGGAATCCCTGACACCGCTGAAGTGTGGGAAAAACTCGACACTGAATTAAACCGTGAATTTAGTTTTGCCGATGGTCGGAAGCTGAAAGTAAGCTGTACGTTTATCGACAGCGGTGGTCACTACTCACAAGAGGTTTATAAATACTGTCTGTCACGCAGGGCATTTAGACGATTTGCTATCAAGGGTGCAAGCGTGTCGGGCAAACCGCTTTACAGCAAAAGCAATACCAAAACCAACACTGGCAAGACAGTACCGCTCGTAATTATCGGTACAGATAGCGGTAAACAATATATAATGGACCGCTTAAGCATTGATGTAGCGGGCCCGAAATATATGCATTTTCCGCTTGACGATGTAGGCGATTGGAAAGTCCGCGGATACGACGAGATTTATTTCAAGGGCTTAATTTCTGAGAAAAAAGTTGCCCGCGTAAAAAACGGACGGCTTACGTTTGAGTGGCGGAACGTCGCCAAAGATAAACGAAATGAACCGCTTGATTTAAAAGTTTACAACCTTGCATGTATGGCTTTTTTAAATCCAGATTGGGAGGTTTACCAAGAAGCAGTATCATTGAAAGCGGAAACAGAAACAGCACACGAACCGACCACGAGCAGACCGCGACGCAGGTTCGGAACGATTAGAAAAATGAATTGGAGTTAAGATTATGAATCCATTAGCAGAGCGATTACAAATGTATTACGATGCCGAGCAGGCTATCCTAGTAGGCGGGCAGAGTTATCGCATAGGTAATCGTACTTTAACCCGTGCCGACCTTGCAGAGGTGCGGGCGGAAATCAAACGGCTTGAAAATATGGGCGTCACCATTGGCGGACGCACCAAATGCCGAAGAACAGCAAGAATCATCCTACATGACTAACAGAAAGGGGGTGAATCTTAATGAAGAAACGCAAAATTAAAAACAGCGGATATTCTGAGGGCGGGGCAAGCCACAGGAAAACAACACTGGCAGCATACAATCCCATCAAAGCCAGTCCGCAGTCAGACGTCGACGCGAATCTGAACACACTGCGGTCACGATCATATGACCTGTTTTGTAACTCTCCTGTCGGTGCAGCGGCGATTAACCGCTCGCGAACCAACGTAATCGGTGCAGGGCTTAAAGTATCACCTAAAATCGACTACGTCACATTAGGACTTACGGCTGAGGAAGCTAAAGACTGGCAACGGAAAACATTCCGCGAGTTTGAGCTTTGGGCAAAGACTAAATCTTGTGACCTGTACCGCAAAAACAATTTTTACGATATGCAGGACATAGCATACCTGGGCTATTTAATCGACGGCGATGCGTGGGCGGCACTTAAATACCGTAAGGCTACACCCGATAACCCGTACAGCCTGCGTATACAGTTATTCGAGGCGTCCCGTGTCTGCAACCCAAATAATGTTGGGCTTACAGATACTGTCATTGCAAAAAATCCGTCGAACGGCAACCGAATTTACAACGGTGTCGAAATCGACGCGGACGGGACTGTAGTGGCGTATTGGGTTGCGTCAAGGACCCCTAATGATTTCGCGACGGCGGTAGAACCGCTTGAATGGTGCAGGGTAGAGGCGTTCGGGAAACTCACAGGCAGAGCTAACATTTTGCAGATAAGCCACGAGGAACGACCAGAACAGTACCGAGGTGTACCGTACCTTGCACCAGTAATTGAAACACTCAAGCAGGTAAGCCGTTATATCGGTGCAGAGCTGACGGCGGCGGTAATTAAATCATTCTTCACCTTGTTTTTTACATCCAAAGCAGGGGAGAACGACATTTATAACGTCGTTGACGATACTTACAGTTTTGACGATAAGGTCGAGATGTTGAGCGGTATCAATCTAGGCACTGGCAGCGTTAACCTGCTCCCCGACGGCGTGGATGTTAAGGCTGTTGACGGCTCACGCACTATGTCTACGTTTGAGCCGTTTACCAATCAACTAATCAGCTTGATTGGTGCGGCAATCGGTATCCCGTCCGAGGTGTTAATGGCAAGGTTTAACAGCTCGTATAGTGCGGCTAGGGCGGCACTCCTACAGGCGGGGGCATTATTTAAGACCCGCCGTACCTGGTTTGCTCGCGATTTTTGTCAGCCGATATACGAGGCATGGTTAGCCGAGGCTGTTGCGTTAGGACGTATTGAGGCACCTGGATACGGTACAGACCCGTTAATAACGGCTGCATGGAGCAAGGCGGACTGGTTTGGTCCTGTAATGGGCATGATTGACCCCGTCAAGGAGGTAAACGGTGCGGCACTGCGTTGCAAGTACGGCTATAGTACAGGAGAGCGTGAGAGTGCAGAGTTAACAGGTACAGATTATGACGATAATATTAGTCAAATCGGTATCGAGCGTGATACCTGGCTCAATAATAATATGAGCGTGCCTGTTGCAGATAATACAGGACAGTCAGGAGGTGATAATAATGAGTAAGTTTTGGCAGATAAAAAACAGCGTAAATAATAACGCTGAAATCTTAATTTATGGAGCAATCGCCAGTGAGTCAAGCTGGCTGTCCGATGATACTAGCCCACAGGCATTTGCGGACGATTTATTGAGCTTAAACGGTCGTGATGTGACAGTACGTATTAATAGCGGTGGCGGTGACGTTTTTGCTGCTCATGCAATCAGTAGTCAGTTAATCGATTACAAGGGCAAGGTTACTGTAATTATTGACGGTTTGGCTGCGTCTGCAGCGACCATCGTCGCAATGGCAGGTGATAAAATCATTATGCCTAAAAACGCAATGATGATGATACACAATCCCATGATTTACATGGGTGATTACTGCACCGCGGACGAGTTGACCAGTACTGCAAATGCACTAGATAAAATTAAAGGCAGTATCATTTCCGCCTATCAAAAGCGTTGCAAACTCAAAGCTGAAAAACTGGCGGAACTGATGGACGCAGAAACATGGCTTACAGCTGATGAATGCGTGAATTATGGTTTTGCTGATGAAATCAGCGGTAAGCTTGACCCAGTGCTGAATAATAATATCTTGATCGTCAACAAGGTTGAATACGATTTAGATAAATTAAAAAATGCGGACAAAATTAAAAACCGCATAGAAAGCGAGGAAACTCAAAATATGACTAAACTTGAAGCAATCCTGAACAAGCTCGGTATGTTTGACGAAATCACCGAGCCGACCAACGACGCGAACGCGGTCGAAAATGCTGTTAAAGCAGAACGCGAACGCGTGGCAGGTCTTGACGCGTTGAAATGTGATAACGTGGCAGTTAATGCAATCATCGACGTGGCAAAAGCAAACGGCAAAGGTGCAGACGATGTCAAAGAGTACATCAATGCGGTTTTATCCGCAAAAAGCCCTGCACAAAAAACTGTTGAAAACATGATTAACGACAGCAATGCCAGCGGTGTTAATAATATCGCCGCACCGACCCCGACCGACGACGAAGTGGCGGGCAAATCCATGGACTACATGGCTCAAATCCTTAACAAATTAAACGGAGGTAAAAAATAATGGCTTACACCGAAAAAATCAAAGGCGTAGAATATGACGAATTAATCGGCGGTACTGCAATTACTGCAATGACTGCAAACGTTACCCTCAAGGGTGCTACTGCAAGTTATGTACGTGGCACTCTGTTAGCTGTAAAAGACGGCAAATATGAAATTGTCGACAGCAAAAACGAAGCAGCCGAACTGAAAGTAGCAAACGTTGTACTGGCTGAAGATGTAGAGCTTAAAGGCTCTGATGTTGTAGCAACTGTTTATACCCGCGGTTTGTTTAACCGTGAAAAACTGGTTGTAAAACAAAGCGACGATAACGCAACCAAGCACGAAGAAGAACTGCGTAAAGTCGGTATTTATTTGACTGCTTTAAAATAAGGAGGATACAGCAATATGTTTGATATCAACACTACTAGAACTATGTTAGAAGCGATTGAACGCTCCCACAAACCTACCACTACCCTCGTAGACGTATTTTTCCCGAATGTGCGTACTTTTGTTACCGAAACTGTAGAAATCGAATACCGCAAAGGCGGTCGTCGTATGGCACCGTTTATTGTGCCGAACACCAAAGGTGTTAACGTATCCCGCGTCGGCTCCGAACTGCGTGTGTACAAAGCTCCGCTTATGCGTCCAAAACGCGTTATTGCTGTAGACGATGTTATGGCTCGCGGTTTCGGTGAAGGTGTTTACAGCACCAAAACCCCCGAAGAACGTGCTGTAGAAATGCGTGCCCGTGATTTGGCAGACTTACAAGACATGATTGCCCGTCGCCAAGAATGGATGGCAGCACAATTATTAGTTAATGGCTCCTATAAAATCGAAGGCGTGGCAGACGATGGCGTAACTCAAAAAATCGACACCTTGAGCTTTGATTTTAATAATAAGACCACTATCAGTGGCAACACCTGGGATAAACCCGCAGCTAAAATCTATGACGACATCGGCGATGTATCCCAAAAAATCCGCAGAAACGCAGGTGAAATCCCGACAGTCGCAATTATGTCTAGCAACGTTGTAAAATACCTGCTCAATAACGACCAGTTATTAAAATACATGATGGTACCGACCGCGGCTAACCTGTCTTTGATGAGTATGCAACCGCGTCTGCAACGTCCCGACCTCATGCGTGTAGGTTACATCCAAGCGTTAAATATGGAGCTGTACGCTTATGACGGTGTTTACGAGGATGACAAAGGCGCTCTGCAACAATATATCCCCGACGATCATGTAATTGTAGGTATCCCTGGCTGTGGTCAACGCCTTTTTGGTGCGGTTACTCAAATGGAATCCGATAATCAACTGCATACCTACGAGGGTATGTATATCCCTAAAATTACTGCGGATGCCGAAAATGATGTATCCTCTTTGGCATTGTCCTCCCGCTGCGTAGTCTGCCCGCGTTATGCTGATGACTGGGCTGTTATCAAAGTAAAATAATCAAAATGAAAGTACTGGTTAAAAAATTTAGCCTGAAACGCGACGGCATCGAGTATAATGCGGGTGCCGTCGTGGATATTCCCACCGATGACGCCCGTTATCTCATCGCAACGGCTCCCACGGAGTTTGAGGCTGTTACACCGACATACGAGGACATGACCGTGGACGAGCTGAAAGCACTCGCAAAAACAAGTGGCGTTGATATTACAGGACTGCGACGCAAGGCTGATATTATCGAGGTGTTAAAAAATGCTTGATTTTAAAGCACAGTTAGCAATCGACAACAATGCGGTATTTATAAACGAGCTTGATTTCGCGGAAATCCACTGCCTTAACGGCACCAAGGCTAAGGCGATTGTGCAGGATATATCCGTGGCACAGAGTTTAAGTATTGATACAGGCAAGGACGATAATTACTACGGTATTTACGGTACACGCCTGCAAGTCAACTGTTTAAAATCAGACCTGCCCGACGTGCCAGTCTATGGTATGCGTTTTTACCTTGACGACAAAATGTATGACGTCGAGAGTGTCGGTGACGATATGGGTATCTTGACCATACAGCTCGTGGGTAATGACAGATGATTAAGATAGAGGCGTCAAACGTCAAATATGCCGAGGAGATTTTAGCGGATAAACCAAAGCAAATCAAATTGGCAGCACTGGCGGCGATTAACCGCACAATTACACACGTCAAGTCTAAAATATCTGTTATCGTCCGCAAACAGTATGTAGTATCGGCTAAAGATATCAAGGATACCATCCATATCGAGCGTGCAAAATCGTCTTATCTTCAAGGCACTGTAAGCAGTAAGGGTAGACCGTTACTGTTATCAGCGTTTAGCGTTAGTGAGAACCAAAGCAAGCAACACAATAAGCCGTTACGCGTGCGGGGGAACCAAAGTAAAAAACGCAATAATCCCTTGCGTGTGAGAATAAGACGTGACGGCTCACTCAAACCAGTACACGGGCTGTTTAGCGGTACGTCACGTCGTGGGTATCGTGGGTTGATGTTGCGTACACAGCCCGCGTCATATCCGCTTAAGGTGCCATACGGCCCATCAGTCCCGCAGATGTTGGGCAATCCCGACGTTGTTGCAAAGATTGAATCTTATGCAGGGCGGTATTTAAACGATAGATTTTTACACGAGGTCGAGCACCGCTCCACACATGATATCCCGAGCAGGCGAGGTAAGAAGAAATGACGACTGTTGAATTAATGGACAACCTAGCTGAATATCTAAGACCGATTGTGACGGAATACAGCACCGAGCAACCCACGGGACACAGGGAAATCAAGGTATACGCAGGCTATCCGCCGTTAAGGCTTAAACCTGACGAACAAAGCTCACATATATATGTACTGGTTACAGACTCTCAAGATACCAGTGATACGGATATGAGCGTAGCGAGCGTTGAGATAGGTTTTAATATTTATGATGGCGGAGAAAATGAGCCGTGGCGTACGTTATATAACTTGATGGAACATATCAGGCAGCACCTGCTAAAACACAGGACCGTCGCAAACACCCACAGGTTAGTAATGCCAGTCAAGCTTGAGATACCAGACGCACAGCCTGTACCACAATGGCAGGGCAGAATCGTAACGAAATATACTATCGGTCAACCATACGAGGAGGATATTAATTTTGGCTATTAAAAAAACAAGAATTTATGTCGGCCCGAATTTGAGCCGTGGCAGATTAATGCGTTACTCTACATTTATCGGCGGTTTACCGCAAAATTTAAGTAGCGAGTTTGAAGCCATGCCCGAATTAGCCCGTCTGTTTGTCCCCGTTGAGGACTTAAGCAGAGCGGTGGAGGAGGTTAACACTCAAGGCACACCGCTTAATAAATATTACAATTTAGCAAAGGAGATTTAAGAAATGGCTTATAAACATGGCGTATACGTCAGCGAAGTACCCACTAGCATTATCCCCGCAGTCAATACCACCGCGGGCTTACCTGTAGTGTTCGGTACAGCACCTATCCATTTAGCCAAAGACAGAGCAATGGCTAATAAACCAATCCTGTGCCACAGCTACGAGGAAGCCGTTAGTCAATTAGGCTATAGTGACGATTGGGATACTTACACTTTGTGTGAGGTTATGACTAGCCAGTTTGCGTTATATAACCGCGGCCCTGTAGTTTTTGTAAACGTACTTGACCCCGAAAAATTTAAGAAAACCGAGGCTAGCAAAGAGGTACATATTACCGACAAGGTCGCAAAAATCGAAGCACCTGTATTACTGGAAAGCCTCAACGTCAAAAAACTGTCTGCAGGTGAATCTTTGAAAGCAGGCGTCGACTATGAAGCTAGCTATGACGCGGAAGGTGTACTCAATATCACTGTTTTAGAGGGTGGTCAAGTACACGAGGCGTCTAGTCTGTTTGTCGATTACAATGCTCTCGACCCGAGCAAGGTCAACGCAGAGGCTGTAATCGGTGGTATAGATATCGCTAGTGGTAAATCTACTGGCCTCGAGTGCCTTAACAAGGTGTTTAGTCTGACTGGTCTTGTGCCTGGCTTGATTTTAGCCCCTGGCTACAGCGATGACCCTAAGGTTGCAGCGGTAATGACCGCTAAAGCGACCAACATCAACGGTCACTTTACCGCGATGGTATTGTTGGACGTGCCTGCTAGCACCGTGACCAAATACACCGACGTAAAAAAATGGAAAGATGATAACAACTATACCGCACCTAACCAGGTAGTATGTTGGCCGATGGTGAAACTGGGTGATGATATTTATCATATGTCCACCCACGCTTTAGGTGTTTTGGCACAAACAGACAGCAAGAACGGTGACATCCCGTATGAATCCCCGTCTAATAAATCCATGCAATGCAATGGTATTTGTCTTGCAGACGGGAAAGAAGTAATTTTAGGCACTGACGAGGCGGAATACCTGAACGGTCAAGGTATTGTAACCGCCATTAATTTTATTGGCGGTTGGAAACTGTTCGGCAACCGCACCGCGTGCTATCCTGCCAACACCGACCCCAAAGATTGCTTTATCAGCATTCGTAGAATGTTCATGTGGCACGCACAAACATTCATCCAAACCTATTGGCAAAAACTCGACCAACCGATTAATAAACGCTTGATTCAGACTGTTGTCGACAGCGAAAACATCCGCCTGAACGGTCTGAAAGCACAAGGTGCTATTTTAGGCGGTCGTGTAGAATTTTACGAGGATGAAAACCCCGTGACTAATCTTATAGATGGTATCGTTAAATTCCATACTTACATCACTCCGCCCGCACCAGCACGCGAAATTGATAACGTACTGGAATACGACCCGAGCTATTTTAGCAGCCTGTTTAAATAAGGAGGAGGTGTAAAACATGCAAGTACCCGAAAAATTAATTAATTTTAGAGTTTACGAGGACGGTGCTGATTTAATCGGTATCGCCGACGTTGATATGCCTACCTTGACCGCAATGACAGAAACTGTCAAAGGTGCAGGTATTGCGGGCGAAATCGACGCTCCTGCTACTGGTCATATGGGCAGTATGGAGGTTACTTTTAACTGGCGTACTCTTAACAAAAGCAACGTGTATTTAATGGCTCCCAAGGCATTTACCTTTGACTTACGCGGTGCTCAAGATGTGTACGACAGTGCTAACCGTACTATCAGACAGCAACCGATTAAGGTTGTTGTTGTCGGTCGACCAAAAGAGTTAAGCATCGGCAAGTTAGACGTCAATGCTAGCACTGGCACCGCCAATAAAATGGAGGTGCTGTACATCAAGGTTACCGTAGATGGTAACGATTTGTTAGAGTATGACAAGTATAACTACATTTATAAGGTCGGCGATACTGATTATCTCGCACAAATGCGTGAGGCACTCGGTTTAGCTTAAAAGAAAAGCCTCCGGCACCAAACCGGAGGCAAACTCTTGAATATGGAGGTATGAAAAAATGGAAAAAATTATTTTGATTCGTTCGCTAACTATTAAAGGCGAAGAGGTGAAAGAGATTGTCTTAAATTTTGAAGCCATTCGAGGCAAAGACTTGATTGAAGCGGAAAAAGAAGTGCGTATGCTAGGTGATACAACTCCTACAGTATTTCTTTCTATGAATTTTCAAGCTGTTATTGCAGCTAAAATGATTGGTGTGTCGGTTGATGAAATTATGGAAATGAACTCTGTTGATTTCAAAAAGATTATTGTTCCGGTAGCAAGTTTTTTGCTCAGCTAGGCCTGGAAAGCTCCAAGCCTTTAAAAGAGCTTGCTGTAGGCTTAGCTATGGCCACGTTTACATCCGTAAAGTTTTATTTAAAGTTGCAGTTATCAGAGCTGACGGAGTACGTGGAGCTTGTAAATAAAAAATCCACCCAATAAAGAGTGGATTAATTCACTATTCCCGAAAATCACGATATATGTCTAATAAGCAAGTGAATTTATACCATACCAAGAACTACCAGGGAACTATAACAGTAGTGAGTGAAGTAAAACTAGTTTCTGAAAAAATTATCATAGATGTCATATAAAACTTTTAAGATTATAAAAGGAAACATACAGAATGAACCTAAACATATGAATGTTAAAAAAATATCGAGCACAATAATCACCTTCTTTTTTGGCTTAATTATAACATATTTTTAGGGAAAGGAGGATTATATAGGTTGAAAGAATTTGTTTTTGGCTTTAAAATCGCGGCTGCAATACAACAGAATTTTAATACAGCGTTTTCTTCTGCCTCTTCGCAAATCTTGAGGCTTAACCAAAGAATGCAAGAGAATAAAGCAGTTAGCAAAGGCGTAACCAAGGCTTTTAAACTAGGAGTATTGAGTGCAAAAAGCTATGAAAACGCAATATGTAAGCTGTCGCAAAATTATGATGTTTTGAAAAATAAAGCTAACAGTTATTTAAGAATTCAAGGTAAGGTGAATCAGAATAGAATTTCTATGAGTAGTAGCGAAAGTAATATGCTAAGCTTGGTTGGTAGTGCATATGCATTTTCATTTCCCGTACGGCAGGCGATAGAGTTTGAAACCGCTATGTCTGATGTGCGAAAGGTAGTAGATTTTGCCGATGATGGACAATTTCAGCAAATGAACAAGGATATTTTAGAGTTATCACAAAAATTACCGATGACTGCCAATGATTTAGCTGCTATTGTTGCAGCGGGCGGACAATCCGGCATAGCACAGAAAGATTTACTTAATTTTGCTGAAGCTGCTGCTAAAATGGGGACTGCTTTTGACATTTCTGCTAGTGAAGCCGGAGATATGATGGCTAAATGGCGTACTTCTTTTAGCATTAATCAAGGTGAAGTAGAAAAATTAGCTGACAAAATTAACTATTTAAGCAATAAAACGGCGGCTTCGGCACCTCTTATTTCTGATGTAGTAACTCGTATAGGACCCTTGGGTGCAGTTGGTGGTATGGCTTCTGGAGAAATCGCAGCTTTAGGTGCTAGTTTAGTGGGCTCTGGTATTCAGTCGGATGTAGCAGCTACTGGTATCAAAAATCTTATCTTAACTATGGTTGCCGGTGAAAGTGCTACTAAAGGGCAGAAAGAAGCGTTTGCTGATTTAGGCTTTAATGCGACGGAAATGGCTAAACGTATGCAGACGGATGCCAAAGGGGCTATTGTAGATCTAATGAAGGCTATTCAGCATTTGGATAAAGAAAAGCAAGCAGCAATGTTGCAAAATCTTTTTGGTAAAGAATCTATAGGTGCTATTGCTCCTTTGTTATCAAATTTAGCAGGATTGGAAAAGAATTTAAGCCTAGTTGCTGATGGTGGTGGCTATGTTAATAGTATGCAGGATGAATTTAACACTAAAGCAGATACTACTAGCAATAAACTCAAATTAATGCAAAATAGCTTTAATGCCGTAACGACTGCTGTTGGTAACGGGGTGTTACCGGCATTAAAGAGTATGCTTGATACAGCTATGCCGCTTGCAAAAGTAATCGGTGATTTCGTTAGTAGAAATAGTGAACTTGTTGGCGGTGTGCTGTTGACATTTGGTGTCGTAACATCCTTAGGAGTAGCTGCCAATGTTTTAGCTTGGATGTATAACGGCGTTGCATTAACAGTAAACGGCGTAAGCTTAGCTTTTGCTACTGCTAATACATTTATGGTAGAACATGCTGTAGCAACTAAACTAGCTACTGGTGCTGCTAAAGTCTGGAATATAACTAAGCTTATTGGTACTGGGATTATGAAAGCCGATATTGTTCAATTTACCGTTGCTCTAGGGAAAATGACAGCTATGAAAGCTTTATACTTAGCTTCTGCTACGGCTACAGGTATTTGGACTGCTGCACAATGGGCTTGGAATATAGCCATGACAGCAAACCCGATAGGTTTAGTCATGGCAGGTATCGCAGGGCTTATCGCCATCGGCTACACGTTGTATGCAAATTGGGACACCATCAAATCGTTTTTTATTACGTTGTGGGATAATCCCACGGCGGCAATTGACACGTTCTGTAATTCCATTCGCGACAAATTCATGGCGGCGGACAATTGGCTGTCCGAAAAATGGGCGTCTATCAAAAATATGTTATCCTCTCCGATTTTCGGCAGCGTCAACATCACGGCGAGCGGTAACGGTGACGGCATAGCCCATAACGCAAACGGCGGTATCTATGGACGCGGTGCATTTTTGACAACGTTTGCGGAGCGTAGCGGTGAGAGTGCTATCCCTCACACACCGACAGCCCGAAATATCGGCCTGCTTGCGGAAACCAACAGAATCATGGGTAATCCGCTAGGCGGTGGCACTATTAACGCAACATTCAGCCCGACGATTAATGTTACAGGCGGTGACGCGGGGCAGCTGCAAGCGACACTTGAAAATGAAATGCAACGTTTTAAGCGTATGTTAACCGACCTGCAAAATCAGCAGAGGAGGACAAGCTATGCGTAAATACACAACAGTACAGGGTGATATGTGGGACAGCATCGCCAAACGCTTATATGGTGACGAGCACGCATTAAATGTCCTGCTTAACGCTAATCCTGAGCACTGCGACGTTGCTGCTTTCGGTGCGGGGACTGTACTAAACGTCCCCGACTATAAGCCAGTCCGCCCCGATGTCCTGCCACCGTGGAGGCGATAACATGGACACTAGGAGAGCTACGGCGGTAGTGCTGTATAACAATACGGACATTACAGCAGATTTAAACAAATACTTAAAATCAATCAGCTACACCGATAATCTATCGGGTGAGGCTGACGACTTGCAAATCACACTAGAGGACAGGGCGGGGTTATGGGAGGCTGCCTGGATGCCTGATAAGGGTGCAACGCTTGACGTGAGTATCGTCCTCCACGAGTGGGACGGACTAAAAAACTATGTGCAACGGCTCGGGCTGTTTGAAATCGATGAAATCACCTCAAGCGGATACCCTAGCGAGGTGCAGATTAAAGCTGTATCAGTACCCGACAACACCACGTTGCGGGGGACGGAACGCACTCGCTCGTGGGAAAAAGCAGAGCTGAAGCGAATAGCAAGCGATATCGCAGGTGACGCGGGGTTAGAACTTGTGTATGACGTCGCGGAATATAATCCAGTAATTGACAGGGCAGAGCAGACAGAGCAGTCAGACTTATCATTTCTGTATAAACTGTGTGCTGACCACGGTCTAGCCCTCAAAATATCGGATAAACAGCTGATAATTTTTGACGAGGCCGATTATGAGCAGACAACAGCGATATTGGCGGTAGTAAAACCGACTGGTGACGCTAATACTGCAATGCTGACAGGTTACAGCTTGAGTACCAAAATCCGCGACGTGTACCAAAAAGCCCATGTCAAGTATCAGGACGGGACTAGCAACGCCGTGATTGAGGCTACGTTTAGCGACCCGCATAAACAACAGGGCAAAACACTGGAGATTAACGAGCAGGTGACGGACATCGCGGACGCCGAGCGTTTGGCCAAAAAACGCTTACGTGAGCAAAACCGCGAGGAAATCACGGGAACGTTTAACATGGTCGGAAATCCGCTGATGTTAGCGTCTGTCACACTCAATGTTGCAGGGTTCGGAGCGTTTGACGGTCGGTATATCATTACCCGAGCTCAACACGATTTAGGGGCAGGCTACAGTACGAGTATTGACGTAAGGAGATGTTTGGATGGATATTAACCAGATAAAAAACTTGATTCGCATTGGTACAGTATCGGCGGTCAATGGCGAATCGTGCAGCGCTCGCGTGGCGTTTGAGGATAAGGACAATATGGTGAGTGCTGAACTACCGATTATAACTATAGGCAGCCGGCAGACAAAAGCCTATTGGCTGCCGGAGGTTGGCACCCAGGTCTTGTGTATCTTTCAGCCAAACGTGAGTGGCAGTGGCATCAGCAAAGGGTTTATTATAGGTGCTTTTTACAGCACGCAGGATGCTCCAGTGGAGAAAAATGCCGATGTGCGCAGCGTTACGTTTGCCGATGGCAGTTTTATCCGGTATCAAAATGGGAATATCGAGATAAATGCTACGAGGAAACTGCTGTTGAAAGGTGCGACAGTGGAAATAAATTAAAACAAAAATAAGTTTATGAAATAAAAGAACAGTTAATTAAAAAGGAAACTTTTCAGTAGCATAGAGGAAAAAACTGTACAAGTGTCGAATAAAATGATATAATCGTACTACATTAAACGAAGAATACACGCAAACAAACGTGCGGTTCTCTTTTTGCCATAGCTCAAATGTTATACTTAAGAATAATGAATGGAAGGAGTGAGCGCTATGTATGATGCTTTGACTATTGCAATGTACATTATTAACAGATGCTTTGAAGAAGGTGCGCCCGTTACTAATTTGCGCTTGCAAAAACTTTTGTATTTTATTCAGGGTATGTCTTATGTAATTGGAGGTAGAGCACTAATTCGAGAAGATTTTTATGCTTGGCAATACGGGCCTGTTATACCAAAAGTTTATTTTGAATATAATGGATATATTGGCAATCCGATAAGAATAAGATATAACATTGATGCTATTGATGATGGTGATATTGAAATTATTGATTATGTTATCGATAGATTAAAACAATATCGAGATAGCGTTTTAGTTGATTTGTCTCATGAAGATGACGGTCCATGGTATAGACATAGACTTGATAGATCTATTATAAAAAAAGAAGAGATTGAGGAGTATTTTATGGGGCTTCAAAATGGAAATAGATGAATCTAGTAAAACAATAGAAGACACTAAACCAAAAATGCGGAACATATTCTCTAATCCGCAATTAAATAATACAACAGGAAGAAGTGCTTCAATAGATAAAAACAAAACTGATAGTTCTCAGGACAAAATAACTGCTTTTTTAGAATTTTTAAATGCAGATTTCAGAACTAAGGAAGAAATACAAAGATTTTTAGATTCCAACATTAAATCCTTGTATGAAAATGATAATTTCAGACATTCGTATTTTAATATTTCTGCAAATCTTCAAACTCATAGACATGAGTTTGAAGGGGAAAAAATACAGGAAAAACATCCTATAAGTGAAAATTTGAAGATTTTAAAAAATGAAGTAATTACCGAAGAGCAATACTCCAATATAAGAATAAAAATTTTCAAGTTTATAGACCACTGCAATTTGGAACTTAGTAGATTTTCCTATTTTGAATCAGTTTATTGGAGAAGTGAAGCTGCTAAAGATGAGTTTCGTAGAATTAAGGATGACTATGAAAAGCTTAATAAAAAACGTAAAAATATAGATAAACGTATGATGGAGTTAAAAAAAGAGCTTAGTTCGTCGAAATCTGAATACGTTACCATTCTTAGTATATTTGCAGCAATAATGCTAGCTTCATTAGGTGGATTAAGTTTCTTAAGCAGTACGTTGAAAAGTATAAATGATGTTTCGGTATTTCGACTTATTGCCATTTGTAGCATATGTGGGTTGGTGCTGTTTAATACTACTTTTATGCTATTGTATATGATATCTAGAATTATTGATCGACCAATTTATTCTTCTTGTGAATCTGCAGAAGAGGGAAATGATTGTACGTCGGTTAATAGCAAGTGTAAGTATAAGTACAAGTGTAAAGATATAATTCGAATACGAAGACGATTACCCTATGTTTTTTGGGTGAATTTTGTATTAGTTTTTTTCCTGGTTCTGGATGTTGTTGCTTATTTTTTAATTAAATATGGTTTGATTGAGGGAATATACAGGTTTTTAATTCCTATAGCTAGCGTTGCTGGGTTATGGATTTTAGTAATTACTGTTATTTTATTGTTTATTGAAGTCATATCTTCTTTGTCTAAAAAATATTTTAAATAGTTCTAGGCTTTTCTCAAGCCGCTTACATTAGTAAGCGGCTTTTTCTATACCCAAAAACAGGAGAAAGGAGGTGATTACCATGCCAAAAGCAACACGCTTAGGCGACAATGACACCGGCCACGATGCCTGCGGACCGACAGCGCTGGTTACAGCAAGTACTGATGTTATCATCAATGGCAAGGGTGCAGGCCGTGTCGGCGACAGCTATGCACCCCACGGATGTATCGACCATCCGAGCCACAGCGGTATAATCGTTACTGGCAGTAGTACGGTGTTTATCAACGGCAAGCCCGCGGGACGCGTTGGTGACGCTGTAAGCTGTGGCGGTAGTGTGGCGGTCGGTAGCGATAACGTGACGATAGGAGGCTAGCAATGTTAGTCGGTTTCATGGACGGGGTGCCGTTTTTGGTGTCCCGTGATTATGTAAAAACGTTTGATAATTTCGCCCGCAGCGGTGAGGGCAGGTGGACGCAGCACGATATAATCGGCAGTAAGCCAGTACTTGAGTTTTTGGGGGCGGATACCGAAAAAATCAGCTTTACAATGCTACTAAGACGCGACCAGGGTATTATCCCCGAGGTCGAGTTAAATAATCTGCGACGTATGCGGGATAAGGGCAAGGCTTTTCCGCTTGTCATCGGCGGTCAGCCTGTCGGCGAGAACCTGTGGATATTAGAAAGCATTGACGAATCTGTCAACTACTGGGGCGGGATGGGTACTGTCCTGTCGGTGTCTGTCAGCGTCACACTTAAGGAGTATGTGCAATGATTTATGATATTAATAGCAACGCGGGTATTGATTTTTTTCCGCGGTCTACGACGGCGGAAATCCTGCAAAACGTGCGGACGATTATATCAACAGTGCAGGGCAGTATCCCGCTTGACAGAGATTTTGGCGTCAACGCGGATATGCTAGACAGGCCCCTGCCAGTAGCACAGGCAGAATTATCAACGGCGATAATTATGGCTATAAAAAAATACGAGCCTCGTGCGAGCGTATCAAAACTGAGTTTTGAGGGCAACGACGACGGCGGGCTCGTACCGAAAGTGCAGGTGAAAATAAATGAATAAATTAAAATCCCTGCCTGAAATCGTATTTGTTGACGCGGACGCGAGCAAGGTCGAGCAGTCAATTATCGGCGAGTACGAAAAAATTACTGGCAGGACGCTAGCAATGGGTGACCCAGTCAGATTGTTTTTGCTGACAATCGCGTCTGTGGTGATTTTACAGCTTAATAAAATAAATGAGACGGGCAAGCAGAACCTGCTACGATATGCAAACGGCGACAACCTCGACCACCTCGGGGCATTGGTGGGGGCCGAACGCCTGCCCGCCGTGCCTGCAACGACTACAATGCAGGTGATGTTATCCGCCGAGCTTGATACAGCAACCGTCATCCCGAGCGGTACACGGTTTACGGCGGGCGATAACGTATTTTTTGCCCTGCAAAAACCATTAGTGATTAACGCAGGACAAACTACGGGGACAGCCGTTGCAACCTGCCTGACAGCAGGCAGTATCGGCAACGGCTACACAATAGGACAGATAAAAACACTGGTCGACCCTGTGCCGTATGTCGCGAGCGTCAAAAACACTACAAAATCAGAAGGCGGAGCGGACAGACAGGACGATGACAGCTACCGCGAGGTTATCCACACAGCACCCGAGCGGTTTAGCGTTGCGGGTCCCGACGGTGCATATATTTATCACGCAAAACGAGCGTCAGCCAAAATTATTGACGTTACTGTATGGTCACCGACAGCAGGCACTGTTGAAGTACGCCCATTGCTCGAGGGCGGACAGATACCCGAGGAAGAAATGCTTAAGACTGTCAAAGCCACTCTCAGCGACCGCACAGTCCGACCGTTGACCGATAAGGTAGATGTACTGGCCCCCGAAAGCGTCAGCTATGATATCGATATGACGTATTATATCGATAGAGATAACGAAACGCAGACAAACGCAATTAAAACCGCGGTCGAGCGAGCAATAAGCGATTATAAGCTCTGGCAGAAATCAAAACTGGGAAGGGATATAAACCCGTCCGAGCTTATCGCACGCGTTGTAAATGCAGGTGCAAAACGCGTCACCGTGGTAAAACCCGAGTATAAGCAGGTGCAGAATACGCAGGTTGCCGTCTGTGGGACAGCAACCGTAAAAATGGGTGGTGTTGAGGATGAATGACGTTTTAAAACGTATTACGCCCGCACCGCTCAGCCGTGACAGGGCTGTGCAGGATATCGTTAAAGCAATTGACAGGGAGCTTAACGCGGTCGACAGGGCAACAGGCGACGTCCTGCTCCTGCCACGACTTGACGAACTGCCTGTATCAATGCTTGATGAGCTCGCATGGCAGTATCACGTAGATTTTTACGACGATATGGCAGATAAGGCAGAAAAAGTAACACTTATCCGCAACGCTATAGCGTGGCACAGGATAAAGGGGACACCTGCAGCGGTAGAGCGTGTCTGCTCAGCCGTTTTTAAAACCGCGAAAGTTTTTGAATGGTTTGAGTATGAAGGCAAACCGTATCATTTTCAGGTACGGCTCATCGAAGAGGCCGTGCCTGACAAGCGTGTCATCGACAGCTTAATGCGGGCGATTATGGTAACCAAAAATACCCGCAGTTGGTTGGATGGGTTAAGTTTTTACCGTAAAGTCGACGCAAAAATCTATGTCGGGGCGTTACTGCTCAATAAAAAAACCGTTGATATCTACCCACTTAAATTTATCCCTCATGACGCAGAGGGCAGAAAATACTACGGTGCGGGGACGTATTATCACAGAAAGGTGGAAATAAGCTAAATGGCAAACTGGAACGGCTTACAGATGACTACAAAAGGTATCGCCTTGCAGGCTAAGGTCGAGGCAGGCGAGCCTCTCGTAATTACAAAAATTAAATTAGGCTCAGGCGTACTACCCGAGCATACCAACATCAAAGACTTAACCGACCTGGTCGAGCCCAAACAGAATTTGGGCGTCACCAGCAAGGAAACCACGGCAGAATACTGCAAAGTCAAGGCTGTGTTGAGTAATTCAGGACTGCCTACGGGCTACTATGTCCACGAGTTAGGCGTATTTGCCAAAGACCCTCAAGAGGGCGATATCCTGTATATGTATACTACCGACGGTGCACCCGACTACCTGCCCGCGGATGGTGGCAGCACAGCAATCAGTCAGGAATTTTGCGTCAACATCGCTATAAGCGACACCGACAACATCCGCGTCGATATCGACAGCGACGGCCTCGTGACTGTAGGTGACGTTAAAACGCTGATACAGCAATACGCTAAGGTTTTTGAGGCAGGCGAAGACATCTCCGCAAAATCAGGCATCAAAATCGAGGTGGAATAAATGCTAAAAATTGAGCGTGAGGGAGCACATCCTAACCGCATTACGTTAACCCGTGGCGATACGGCTGTGTTAAAGCTTAAAATATACGACCCGTGCAAACAGTATTACTCGTTACATGGTAAGGACAATGCTGTATTGACCGTCAAGGAGACCGCGGAGGACAGTCACCCGCTTATCGTGGTAATCGCGGATAAATTACAGCAGTTTAAACTTGAGCATGAGGACACAGCGAGGCTAAACTGCGGCACATATATCTATGATGTGCAGGTTATAATGGAGGATGGGAGTGTGAGTACAGTAGTACCGCCCTCAGATTTTATTATTGCTAGCGAGGTGACGTGGTAGTGGAGATTTTAAACGGATACCTGACATATGGCGTCAAGGACATCCCTCGTTCTGCCTGCGTCACAGTTGACAGCAGGCACGAACTGCCTGTAATCGGCAACAGCGATTTTGTGTATATGGTAATCGACGAAAACGCTGTATACAGATGGGATGATAATGAATTATTGTATTTTTGTGTAGGACGCGACTACACCGAAATAGATTTAATCAATGGAGGTAAAGCAGAATAATGGCAAACAAAGAACTGAAAACAAAAATCGTATTAAGAAACGACGTAGCGGCGAAATGGAGCGAAAGCAACCCTGTATTACTGAAAGGTGAAATCGGTTTAGAAACCGACACCAGTAAATTTAAAGTCGGTGACGGCGTCAAACGTTGGAACGAATTGGGTTATTTTGTCGGTGATGTTAACGCACTGTTACAAGGCTACCTGTCTAAAGCGGAGTATAAAGGCAGTGCAGACGGCGTCGTTAAAGAGGCTGACAAACTGCATACTGCACGTAATATTAACGGCGTAGCGTTTGACGGCACCAAAGACATCACTATTGCGGATAACACCAAAATTCCTAACACTGCCAAAGGTCAGGCTAATGGCGTTGCGACTTTGGGCGAGGACGGTAAAGTACCTGCAAGTCAACTGCCTAGCTACGTCGACGACGTTTTAGAAGGCTATTTTAACGCGGACAAATTTTACAAAGAAGAAGGTCACAAGACCCCGATTAACGGCGAGCAAGGCAAAATCTATGTAGATTTGCACACTAACGCAACCTATCGTTGGTCTGGCAGTGCATTTGTAGCAGTATCTAATCCGATTGACTACGCAAGCCAAGCGGAGGCAGAAGCAGGCACTGATAATAAAAAAGTAATGACCGCTCTGCGTACCAAACAGGCTATTGATAAGGCAGGTGCTAACTACGAGCCGAAAATCGCTCATAAAGGCACTGCATTTAACAAAGATTTTGGTACTGGTGCAGGTCAGGTCGTAGAGGGTAGCGACGCTAGACTGAGCGACGCCCGTGTCCCCAAAGGCAATGCAGGCGGTGATTTGGTAGGCACTTACCCTAACCCGACCATTAAGGCAGGTGTAATCACCGACGACAAAATCGCAGCGAACGCATTAAACGTACAAAAATTATTTGTCGCAGGCGGTGACACCCTCGTGTTAAACGGCGGTACTGCAGCGGAATAATAGACATGAAATACCTAAAAGCAAAAATCAAGCATAGGTTTAGCACGTCCGACCGTTGGGAGCAAGCTAATCCTGTCCTGCTTGCAGGCGAGCTAGGTATTGAGCAGGACACAGGTTACAGCAAGGTCGGTGACGGTTCGACCCGTTGGCTAGACCTCGAGTATACTCGCACCCCGTACAGTATCGAGGTACGTGGTGCTGTAGGTGCTAAACCATACATAGAGCTTACAGATTAATAAAAAACGCTGATACCTATGCGGTGTCAGCGTTAATTTTTTAAGGAGGTAAAAATGCGTAAAGGCAAATTTAAATTTACCAATAAAAACGGGGTGGAAGAGCAGGTAGCACTCGAAACCCTGTTAGACCAAATCGTCGACAGTCCGATAAGGGCGTTAATGCCGAATACAGAGTATCAAAGGGGCGAGATTGTGTTTTATAAACCGATTCCGCTGTTTTTTGCGGTCTGCGTTGGCGAGGGAATAACGGATGAAAATATTAAAGCACTGATGAATGCGTCAAACTACGGCGTGCCTACTCAATGCGGTACAGCTACATTTATCGTGCACGTTACCAGTTACATACCGACCCGCAAGGACTTAACCGCATACGCAAAACTAGAAAGTCCCCACCTTACAGGTATCCCGACCGCACCGACTGCGAGCAGTAACACTAGCACCACACAAATCGCGACAACCGAGTTTGTCAAAACCGCGTTAGCAAATATAAGACTCCCAGAGGCGATTGCAGTAGGAACTGTAATTGCATTTGCAGGCTCTGCTAGACCAACTGGATATTTAAATTGTGATGGAGCAACTGTAAGCAGAACAACTTACAGTGCTTTATTTAAAGAAATTGGAGTAACGTATGGTGCTGGAGATGGCAGAAATACATTTAATTTACCGAATTTAAATAATCGATTCATCGAGGGCTGTAGTTTGAGTGAAGTTGGTACGGTAATGAACGCTGGTTTGCCGAACATTACTGGTAATGTAGCTTCGGCATACGGCGAACATAATACAAATACTGGGAACGGTGCTTTATCACACCAAATTTGTACTACTGGTTGGGCAAGTGGTAGGCAAGATGGTGGTGATAGTGGTGACGGTGAGCCGATTCAATCTAACAATACATATATAGACGCCTCTCGCAGTAATAGCATTTATGGGCGTAGCGATACCGTACAACCTCCAGCACTAAAGATGCGTTATTACATTAAATATTAAGAGGTGATAAAAGATGCTGATATACTTATTTGACCCACAAACCAAAGAATATATTGGGGTACAGGACGCTTTAACCGACCCTTTAGAGAGTATGTTGCAGGGTAAAGAAATCTTCTTACTTCCAGCTGACGCGACGTTCATAGAACCACTTCCCAATAAACCTAATTATAAGATTAAATGGAACGGCTCTGCGTGGGAGTATGAAGAGAATACAAAAGATAAAGAGCCTGAACCGCCCAAACCTACATTTGAGGAGCTGAAAGAACGCAAACTTAATGAAGTTAACTATTGGACTGCTCAGAAGATCACTGGCGGTTTTACAAGCTCTGCAAGCGGACAGCCAGTTACCTACGATAGTGATAAAGATACTCAGTTAACGATGCAGGGAATCTGCATTAACGTAAATACTCCCTTATTTGCGGAAAAATACCCAAACGGATGCCCTGTTCGCGGTTATGCAGCTGGGAAAGAAACTAAAGATGTATTTATGCTGAATGCAAATCAAGTTTTGCAATGGCAAGCTGATTTATCAATTCATATTGGGACCTGCAAACAGGAAGGATGGCTTAAACAAGCTGAAGTAGAATCTTGTAATACAGAAGCTGAATTGAAAAAAATTGTTTTAGATTAAAAATGAAAAACGATTAAAATTATGAATCTACGAGAATAGTAGAGCTTATTTTATATTACACAAAAATAATTCCCCATAAGCCCACATATAATTTAGGTAGCTATGGGGAATTGCTATTTCCAAATATAAGAATTAATCTCCAGTTAATACCACGTTAGCACCACTATAGCAGGTCTATAGCACGCTTAAGCTCGTGCAGAGATTTTATGAGTATAAACTCCTTTTGTCACTCCTTGGTTGGCATAACCTATATTAGCATCAGACATAGTGCGAATTACAGTTTGATACATAAAAAAATACCCTCTCTTCTCAGAGAGGGTATCTAGAATAAATCGCTGTGAGAGCCAGTACGCACAAGTGTAAGTACTAACTTCTCATGTTCTATCATATAAACCAAAAGCCAATCAGGTTGAATATGACATTCACGCATATTTTTATATTTTCTTGAATTTGTTAATTGATGGTCGCGATATTTTGCAGGCAATGGTATTTCATTGGCTAAAAGGGTTACTACTTCTTCGAGCAATTCAGGGTTTAAACCACGGTCTAATGCTTTTTTGTAGTCTTTCTTAAAGCTGTTTTGAACATCAATCCGGAGCATTGAGTGCCTCCATAACATCTTTTACAGACGTATAAGAGCCGTAGGTGTTTTTATGGTTGACAGCATCGTCCATAGCTTTTAATGTTTCATCGTTGGGATATTCCAAACTAATTTCAAAAGGAATTTTCTTTTGACGAATCATAGCATTAGCAAAGATATTAAAGGCGGTAGTCATATTCATTCCTAATGATTTACAGAGTTTTTCATACTGTTCTTTTACGTTTTTGTCCATGCGGATATTAACGTTGATAGTTTCAGTTGTCATAAAATCACCTCTTTAAAGTTATTATAAATAAATTTATATACAATGTCAATATTTAAGAAGGGAGATGAGGACAATTGCCATTAAGCGACGAGGCTTTTCAACGCCAGGTACTGGGAGACCTGGCAACAATCAAAGCCAACCAGGCAAAAGATGAGAAATCATTTGACGAGTACAAAGCTAAGGTAGACCAATTAATCGGCCTGCACAGCGATATCAAGAACATGAATCGCCGTATAAACGATGTCGAAAGTAGTTTGACATCGGCTGAAAAACACCTGCAAGACGATATCACGGCAGGAGATGAACGCCTGCGTGACGATTTAAAAGCCCAGGAATCCAGACTGACAGAGCAGATGACGCAGGCAGACAGCCTATTACGCGACGATGCCCAGGCTAAAGAGCAACATCTGCGTGAGGACATCACCAAAGAGGTAAGTTCAATTTACCGCACTGCTGCTATTGTCGGTGCGTGTGTATCGTTTGTTATCAGCTTGATCGTGAGCAAGTGGGGGTGATGGTCATGCTAGATATGCTCAAAGAGGGTGGAGTGTACTCATTAACGCGAGTACTGCCCACCCTAGGTTATATCACATTTTTAGTTGTGTCCTGTTATCTTGCTTATTATGGTAAGACGTGGGGACATTATGCGGAGTTTACCGCCGCCACAGGTGGAGCGATTATTATTCAGTTGGGAAATAAATTTATAAATTCCAAATATAATACCGCACCTTGGGAAACTGGCAAACACTAACTGGTTAAAGAATAGGAGAGTGATTGCAAATGACTAAAGTATTTATCAATCCCGGACATATGCCGGGAGTAGACCCCGGAGCAGTAAACGAAATCTATGGAGAAACAGAAGCTGATGTTGTTGCAGAAATCGGTGAACTTGTTGCAGAGTATCTGACTAAAGCAGGCTGTGAGTGTCAAGTACTACAATCTGATAATCTTGTCGGCGAAAGTCCTGAATATCCTAACATCTGTAGAACTGCTAACCAATGGACAGCAGATTTATTTGTCAGCATTCACTGCAATGCTGCTGCTAATGAGCAAGCCAAAGGTACAGAGGTGTTGATTTACAACAAGTGGAGCAGAGCGGAAGATTTAGCAGAATGCATTCAGAAACAAATCGTTGACAGTCTAGGAACTGTTGACAGAGGCGTAAAAGTAAATCAGCACTTAGCTGTGTTGAGAGAAACTGTTATGCCTGCTGTTTTGGTTGAAGTTGCATTTATCAGCAATGAAGATGATGTTCAGTTACTA
>ERZ809074.1761-NODE-1761-length-26585-cov-32.779344_pt1 | contig 26585 bp, 20 predicted proteins | sample MGYA00520795_ERZ809074 | MGnify/ENA primary metagenome ERZ809074 (study PRJEB31570, sample SAMEA3212989) | Homo sapiens | biome: human-gut; feature: human gut; material: fecal | place: Sweden | collected 2011 ...
ATCACGCTGGTCAACAGCTTCCATGGCCGCACCATTGCTACCCTGACCGCCACCGGTCAGGAGGTGTTCCACAACTACTTTGGCCCCTTCAACGAGGGCTTTGTCTATACCACCGCCGGTGACATCGAGGGTCTCCGGGAACTGGTGGACCGCCATACCTGCGCCATTATGCTGGAGCTGATCCAGGGCGAGGGCGGCGTGATGGCGCTGGACCCTGAGTATGTGCAGGCTGTGCGCGCCCTCTGTGATGAAAAGGACCTTGTCCTCATCGTGGACGAGGTGCAGACCGGCGTGGGCCGCACCGGCACCTTCCTGTGCTGTGAGCACTACAACCTCAAGCCCGATATCGTCACGCTGGCCAAGGGCCTGGGCGGCGGCCTGCCCATCGGTGCCGTTCTGCTGAACGAAAAGACCGCCGAGGGCATGGGCCCCGGCAGCCACGGTTCCACCTTTGGCGGCAACCCGGTGGTCTGCGCCGGTGCCAATGTGGTGGTGGATCGGATGGATCAGAGCTTCCTGGCCAATGTCAGTGAGCGGGCCGTCCAGCTGCGTGCTGGTCTGGCCAAGCTGCCTATGGTCAAGAACCTTTCCGGCATTGGCCTGATGGTGGGCATCGAGTTCTTTGGCGGCATCCAGGCCGCGGATGTACTGGCCGCCTGCCGCGAAAAGGGCCTGCTGGTGCTCACGGCCAAGAGCCGCCTGCGCCTGCTGCCCCCGCTGACCCTGACCGCCCACGATGTGGAAAAGGCTCTGGGCATCCTGAACGAGGTGCTGACCGAGATGGAGCAGAAGGCTCCAAAGGAGCAGGCATGAAACATCTGCTGAAAATGAGTGACCTCTCCCCCGCTGAGCTCCACCATATCCTTGATGTGGCGGAGGAGCTCAAGGCAGAGCAGAAGGCCGGGACGACCCCGGCGCTGCTCAAGGGCAGGAGCGTGGCGCTGATGTTCTCCAAAAATTCCACCCGCACCCGCACCAGCTTTGAGGTGGGTGTCTACCAGCTGGGCGGTCTGGGCAATTACATGAACGCCGCCACCGAGCTGCAGTCCGGCCGGGGCGAGCCCCTCAAGGACACCGCTCGGGTGCTGGGCCGCTACTACGACTGCGTGGTCTGGCGCACTTACCGCCAGTGCGATCTGGAAGAGTTTGCCGAGCTGGCCGGTGTGCCCGTGATCAACGGCCTGACTGACTATGCCCATCCCTGCCAGGTGCTGGCCGACCTGATGACCATCCGGGAACGCCGGGGCACGCTGGAGGGCCAGAAGCTCTGCTTCATCGGGGATGGCTGCAGCATGGCAAACAGCCTCATCGTGGGCGGCCTGCTGGCAGGGATGCGTGTGACCTGCGTCTGCCCCGAGGGCTACCGCCCTGCCGCCGACGTGCTGATGTTCGCCCACAAGCATGGCGAAAAGTTTCACCTGCTCACCGACCCCGCCGAGGGTGTGAAGGATGCCGATGTGGTGGTGACCGCCGCATGGAACACGGCCCCCGGTACCCCCGAAAGTGAGCGCCGCCTGCGGGACTTCGCAGGCTTTCAGGTGACCAGCAGGCTGATGGAGGGCGCAAAGCCCGATGCCATGCTCCTCCACTGCCTGCCTGCGCACCGGGGCGAGGAGATCTCCACCGCTGTCTTTGAAGAGCACGCCGACGAGATCTTTGACGAGGCCGAGAATCGTCTCCATGTGCAGAAAGCCGTGCTGGCCATCCTGCTGGCCGGTCTGTAAAAACGAGAAAGAGCCCCGGGGCTGCAGAAAATTGCAGCCCCAGGGCTCTTATTGTTTCTCTCAGGGTCTGCGGCTCAGGCCGGGGCCCTCATCAGACACCAGAGTAGGCGGAGAAGCCGCCGTCAATGGGCAGGCAGATGCCGGTGATGAAGCCGGCAGCCTCGTTGTTCAGCAGGAACAGCAGGGCACCCACCAGATCCTTTTCGCTGTCGCCGAAGCGGCCCATAGGGGTGGCAGCCAGGATCTTTTCGGTGCGGGCGGTGGGGGTGCCGTCCTCGTTGTAGAGGAGCCGTGCGTTCTGCTCGCTGGCAAAGAAGCCCGGGGCAATGGCGTTGACCCGGATGCCCACCTTGCTGAAGTGCACTGCCAGCCACTGGGTGAAGTTGGTGACGGCAGCCTTGGAGCCGGAGTAGGCCGGGATCTTGGTCAGGGGCAGGTAGGCGTTCATGCTGGAGATGTTCATAATGTTGCAGCCGGGGCGGCCCACCATCTGCCGGGCAAAGGCCTGCGTGGGCAGCAGGGTGCCGATGAAGTTCAGGTTGAACACCATCTCCACGCCGCTCTCGTCCAGATCGAAGAAGGTCACGGTGTCATCGTCCAGATCCGCCATCTCGAAGAATTCCTTGTCGGTGTTGGCCCGGGGGTTGTTGCCGCCGGCACCGTTCACCAGAATGTCGCAGGGACCCAGATCCGCCATCACCTCCTCTGCCACCTGCAGGCAGTTAGCCTTGTTCATAACGTTGCAGGTGTAGCCCTTGGCCACGCCGCCTTCTGCCTCGATCGCATTGGCCAGCTCCTTCAGCTTCTCCATGTTGCGGCCCAGCAGAGCCACTTTGGCTCCTGCCCGGGCCAGAGCCTTGGCGAAAATGGAACAAAGGGTGCCGCTGGCACCGGTGACCACGGCAACCTTGCCGGACAGGTCGGTGTTCAGAACATTCTTTTCCACGAGGATACTCCTTTTTTGATCAGATGGTTGTGGTGATACGGATGATTATTTTCAGGCGGACAAGGCATCAGACCCTGCCAGCGCCCTTGTCCAGGATCTTATTGAACTGGAGGAAGAAGGTGGTGGCGGTCACGGCAGCGGCGATGATGTCGCTGACGGGCTCGGCAAGGAACACGCCGAACACGGGGTTCGCGACCACATGGGGCAGGATGAAGATGAGAGGGATGAGCAGGATGAGCTTGCGCAGGCAGGCCAGCAGCAGGCTGACCTTGGCCTGACCCAGCGCCATAAAGCTCTGCTGGCAGGCGATCTGGACACCGGTGGAGAAGATGCCCGCCATGTAGATGCGCATGGCCCAGGTGGTGTAATCGATCAGGGAGGCATCCGAGGTGAAGATGCCAGCCACTGCACCGGGAACCAGCATCATCAGCAGCCAGAAGATGGTGGTGTAGCTCAGGCAGAGGGTCAGCTGGAAGCGGAATGCCTGCTTGACGCGGTCTTTCTTGCCTGCGCCGAAGTTGAAGCTCATCACCGGCTGGCCGCCCTGGCAGATGCCCGAGATGGGCATGGTGCACAGCTGGGAGGCGCTGGTGATCACGGTCATGGCACCCACGGCCACGTCACCGCCGTAGCGGGCCAGGCTGGAGCTGAAGCTGATGGACAGCAGGCTCTCGGTGGAGAGCATGACGAAGGTGGAAATGCCCAGTGCCAGCACGGGCAGGATGATCTTCCCTTCCAGCTTCATGTCCTCTTTGCGGATCTTGAGGATGGTCTTGGGGCCGGTGAGGAAGCGGATGACCCAGATGGCACCCACTGCCTGGCTCAGCACGGTGGCAATGGCAGCACCCTTTACGCCCATGCCCAGCCCAAAGATGAGGATGGGGTCCAGCACGATGTTGATGACCGCGCCGATGACGGTGGTCAGCATACTGATCTTGGCAAAGCCCTGCGCAGTGATGAAGGTGTTCATGCCAAGCACGATCAGCACGCAGATGGTGCCCAGAATGTAGATGCGGCTGTAAGCCAGAGCGTAGGGCAGGGTGGTGTCACTGGCACCAAACAGCCGCAGCAGGGTGGGTGCGGCGGCGTAAAAGACGATGGTCAGGACGACCGAGAAGAGCAGCAGCATGGTAAAGCTGTTGCTGACGATCTTTTCTGCCTGCTTCTTGTCGCCCTGGCCCATGGCGATGGCGGTGCGGGGCGCGCCGCCGGAGCCGATGAGCATGGCAAAGGCGTTCAGGAGCATCAGGATGGGGGTAAACAGGCCCACGCCGGTCAGAGCCGCTGCGCCGATCCCCGAGATATGGCCGATGTAGATGCGGTCCACGATGTTGTACAGCAGGTTGACCACCTGCGCCACAACGGCGGGGATCATCAGCTGAAGCAGGAGCTTTTTCACGTCACCCGTGCCCATATCCTGCTGTTTTTTCTGCGTTTGTGCCATGGAAAGTGTCTCCTTTGGTTTGAGCGAGACGGAGAGGGCTGCCCTCAGAACGTCAGGCCGAAGTTCATCTCGTAGTAGTTGCCTGCGGCATCACGGTAGGCATAAGCCTTGCCGTTCTCGTCTTTCATGCTGTCGGGCATGTAGGCATCCTTTGCAAAGCCGGGCACGTCGTTGGGGCTGATGCAGACACCGTCCGCGTTCACAGCCAGCACCTCGTCGCCCTTGGGCAGGGTCAGGGGCAGTTTGCCAACGGGAGCAAAGCGGCCGAACATCACATCCAGCGTTGCGGAGGGGTAGGTGTCAAAGCCGACGGTCAGAGCGTCGGAGACCTTCTCCACATTGCCGACCTCCCAGGCCAGCGGGCAGTTGATGTTGGAAACGACCTTGCCGCCGTGGGCGTGGACCGCAGCAGCGATACCGGCCAGACGGTTTGCGCCCACCAGAGTGGTCTCCTTGTGGGTCTCGGTGGTGGGCTTGCCGCTCTCGTCCACGTTGCAGACCGTCTTGTCCTCGCAGATGTCCAGCTCCAGGTAGCCCGGGGTGGCGTTGAAGTATGCACCGGACTGGGGGCTGACCATCAGCAGGGCCACCTGGGCCTCATCGGGGGTGTCCACCAGAGTGACATTGCCCAGCATCTCGCGCAGGGCCTTGGTGGCGGCCTCACCGGCCTCGGCGCTCTTGCCAAAGGCCTCAGCGTAGACCTTGGTGCCGTCCTTCAGGGGCAGGGTGCCGTCGTTCTTCAGCAGGACAACGGACTCGCGGTGCACGCGGGAAGCTTCCTCCCAGTCGGCCTTGGTGGCAACGACCTCGGCAGCCTTCCTGGGGTCAGCGTAGGTGTCCTCGAACATGCCCTGACGGAACAGCTCGGTCAGGGTGCGGCTGACAGCGCGGTTCAGGCTGGCATCGGTCAGCACCAGATCTTCCTTCTTGAAACCGGCGGGCACCGCGTGGGTGTCGTAGTAGTCGTTGGTGCCGCGGGCGTAGCTCTCCTCGCCCAGCTCGTTGTCCAGCAGGCCGGAGATCAGATCCACGCCGCTCTGGGTGACAGCATAGCCGATGCGCTCGGGCTCGTCCAGCATGTCAACGCCCCAGCACATGTTGTGGACGATGCCGGTGTCGGAGTTGATGTAGCCCTTGAAGCCCATCTGGCCGCGCAGCAGGCCGTCGATGAACACCTTGTTGTAGGCAAAGCCGTAGGGCTGGAGCTCGATGGGGTTGCCGTTGAAGTCCTCCTGCGGAGCGCTCTTCTCGGCGCTGGGCTTGGAGTAGTAGGGCATGATGGACTCGGCATTGTGGCGGATGGCGGCACGGAATGCCGGGATGTGGTACTTCTGCAGGGAGCCGGGGGTGGCGTAGATGTTCCACTGGCCTGCTGCATAGTGGGGGTCAAAGCCGTTCTCACGGGCACCGCCGCCGGGGAAGTGCTTCACAGTCATGGAAACACCCTCGGGGGTAACGCCGTTGCTGCCGCCCTGGATGCCGGGGATCAGGTGGTCGAAGATCTCCTCGATCAGTGCGGGGTCCTCGCCAAAGGTGCCGAAGGTGCGCTGCCAACGGGGGTCGGTGACGCAGTCGGCCATGTACATGTAGCCCTTCTTCAGGCCGCAGGCATTCCACTCGCGGCGGATGGTGTCAGCGAACTTGTCGATGATGTCGATGCGTGCGGTGCCCTTGACGGCAGCAGCAATGCCCAGGGTGCCGGGATAGGTGGCAAACACGCCGGTGGCATCGTTCATGCCGAACACGACCTCGCCGTTCTCGTTGCGGCTGTTGGACATGACCTGCATGGGAACAAAGTGATCACAGGTCTCGGTCAGGTATTGCAGCTGGTTCAGGTAATCTGCCAGATCCTCGGGCGTGGGGCTCTCGCGCAGGATGACGTGGCGGTTGAAGCTCTTCTTGACCATGTCAGAGGTGCTGGGCAGGGACTGGGAGCCGAAGATGCTGTCGGAGACGTTCACGGGTGCCTCGTCCAGCAGGCCGCTTTCGTCCGCCACGGGCTTGTGGCCGTTGGCTGCCAGACGGGGGGAAGGATACTTGGGGCCCATGCGCCAGTCGGAGGTGAAGATCTGGCCGATCTTCTCGCTGGTGGTCAGAACCTTGACATAGGCCTCGGCGCGCTCAGCCGGGGTCAAGCGCCAGTCGTTGACTGCGCTGACGGTGCCGGTGCCGTCGATGTCCTTGAAATACAGGCCGTCCTGCTCGATGACCTTGCGCTCCACGGTGCTGATGGTGGGGCCGTTGGGGTTCTGGTAGCGCTTTACGCGCTCGGATGCTTTCACTGCCATAGTGTTTTCTCCTTTTCTTTTGAACGCAGCGGCCCATGCCACAGAGCCGCAGATGCTATACCTATTATAATAGGCCGCCGCGCGGAACAACTAGAAAATTTTTTGGATATTTCCGCACTTTCCTTGTATTCTTTTTTTGCACGCGGTTGGAATACAAGTCTGTTTTGTGGAATGTGCTGTACTGGTATCTTGCAATCATGTGCAAAATGACGAACGCTGTTTTTTAAAATTGTTGATTTCGCCCAAGGAGAGTAAAATTGTCCTGTTTTACCTCAAAATTTTACTAACAGAAATTTGACGGATAGTTCATAATGTATACATAAAAATCCCCCGGTTCGCGATGTGGCAGCCGCAGCCCACGGGGAACCGAATGAAAGGCCGGAGTGAGTGGCAGCACACCGGCCGCAGAATTGAAAGGAGAGCTTCTCTATGGCAAAGGTCAAACAGCCGCTTGAAGAAAACGGCATCCACAGAGCGAAAATGTGGGAGATCATGATGTACGCTCTGAACAACACCTCCACCAACACCTACATGCTGGTGGTCGGTTACATCAGCTACTTCCTGATCGGTATCGTCGGTCTGGCATCCGTGCTGGCCGGTTCCATTGTTACCATCATGCGTGTCTGGGACGGTGTCACCGACCCGTTCGTTGGTATGATGGTCGATAAGACCAACGGCAAGTTCGGCAAAAACCGTCCGTTCATTGTCATCGGTCAGATCATCATGTTCGCCACCACCTTCGTGATGTTCAACTTCATCCCCAAGATGGGCACTGGTGTCCGCTTTGTTGCGTTCATCATTATCTACATGGTCTACATCCTGGGCTACACCTGCCAGTGCGTTGTCACCAAGTCTGCTCAGACCTGCCTGACCAACGATCCCAAGCAGCGCCCCATCTTCGCAATGTGCGATACCGTGTACAACATCATCCTGATGAACATTCTCTTCCCCATCATTGTCACCGATGTCCTGGTGCCCAAGTTCACCCTGACTGCCGAGGCCAACGCTGCCGAGATCGCTTCTCTGGTGGCACAGAACCCTGCTCTGGCAGGCATCGTGGAGAAGTCCGGCGGCAGCCTGTCCGCTTTCTACAACCCCGGCCTGTTCACCACCATGCAGCTGATGTTCGGCGGCCTGTCCGCTGTCTTTGCAGTCTGCGCCATCATCGCCCTGTGGCGTAAGGACAATCCGAAGTACTTCGGTCTGGGCACCACCCAGAAGGTCGGCATCAAGGATTACGTTGACACCCTGGCTCACAACCGTGCCATCCAGATGCTGGTGGTCTCCGCATCTACCGATAAGCTGTTCATGTCCACCAAGAGCAACGCTACCGTTATGATCTGCCTGTTCGGCATCATCTTCGGCAACTATGCCGCATACTCCAGCTACTCTCAGATCACCTCTATCCCCATCTGCCTGATTTCTCTGCTGCTGATGAACAAGATCGCTCGTCAGATGGGCCAGAAGGCATCCATGCTGGTGGGTACCTGGGGCGGCATCATCGGCTCCATCGCCATCACCCTGTTCCTGTTCTTCTTCAACCCCAAGGGCGATGCTTCCAAGTTCTCTCTGCCCGCATTCCGCCTGATCCGTCCTGACACCTGGGGCACCCTGTTCACCGGCTGGACCACCACCGCTTTGATCTTCGTGCTGCTGGTCATCGCATGGTCCGGCGTGCAGGCACTGTCCTCCTCCATCGTTATCACCATGACCGCTGACTGCGCTGACTACGAGGTCTACCGTACCGGCAAGTACGTCCCCGGCCTGATGGGCACCCTGTTCAGCTTCGTGGATAAGCTGGTCTCCTCTTTGGCTGCTACCGTTGTGGCTCTGTTCTACTCCATGGTCGGCTTCAAGGACGCTCTGCCCGACACCATGACTCCGTACTCTGACGGCATCTTCTGGGCAACCATCGGCTGCTTCGTCCTGCTGCCCATCGTTGGCTGGCTGTGCAACGTTGTGGCTATGCACTTCTATCCCCTGACCAAGGAGAAGATGGCAGAGATCCAGGCTGAGATCGGCCGCATCAAGGCTGAGGCTGCTGCAAAGCAGGCTTAATGCCAACCATCTCCCTGCGGAAATTTTGAATCCGGGACAGCGCCGCTGTCCTGCATCGTAACCGGAAATGTCCTGCGGCGGGCCATCCTCTGCCGCAGGACTTTCTGATACCCTGAGACCCGGAAGGAATACCACTATGGCAGAAGAAAACAAGCTGAACCAGACCCCTGAGATCACCCCGGCCCCCTCCGCTGAGGCCCCGGAAAAGGCCCCCACCACCGGCGAGCTGCTGGGCGATGTGGAGCACTACGACGAGGAAAAGGACGATTGGAGCACCGGCTATTACGGCACCGGCAGCCGCCAGCAGGTAACGGACGATGTGTTCCACAAGCTGGAGACCGGCGAAGAGTTCACACGGGATGACTTTATCAAGGCGGAGCTGGCGCTGCAGGATGCCAAGCTGGAAGCCGGCATCGATCTCGAAAAGGAGAAGAGCCCGGGCCTCATTGGTAAGTATCACGATTGGAAAAAGAACCGCGTAAAGCACAAGGTGAACAAAAAGAAGTACCTTCTGCTCTGCCTGTTTCTGGGCTGGTGCGGCGGCCACCGCTACTATGAAAAGCGGTATGTGCTGGCGGCCTTCTACACCCTGTTCTTCTGGAGCGTGGTGCCCTTCTTCCTCTGCGTGACCGACCTTCTCATTGCCCTGCCCATGCAGGCCGATGAGAACGGCGACATCCTGATCTGACATCTTCCTCTATTCATTCATTTACCTCCTAGCGCCAGAAAGGGCCTGCGGCATTTGCCGTGGGCCCTTTCTGGCGTTTGCAGGCCCGTTCTCCGGCGCAGAACATAGTGGCAGCTAACTGGCGTTGTGCTATACTAGTATATCAATTGATTGTGCAATAAGCACAATAGAATTTTTCACATTAGTGAAACTTTTCCCATAATCGTAAAATTGACCTGTTTTACCTTAAAATATTACTAACAGATAGATCAAAAAGCGTTCATAATATAGACATAAAGTTCCGGACGGGCTGGTACGCAGTGGCAGCTGTAAGCCCCATGGAGAAAACGGAGAATGTTCCTGTGTGAACAAAGGAGAGAATGAAATGGCAAAAACCAGAAGTCTGCCGGATAAGTTCTATGATAAGGACTATGAGCACAACGGCATCCACCGCGTTCCCCTGTGGCGTATCGCAGGCTACGCGCTGAACAACACCGCAACCAACGTTTATCTGATGATGATGAACTACGCCACCTACTACCTGATGGGCTGGGTCGGCGTTGGCATGATGGTCGCTTCTTCCCTGACCATGATGATGCGTATCTGGGACGGTGTCACTGACCCGTTCGTCGGCTTCATGGTCGATAAGACCAACGGCAAGTTCGGCAAGAACCGCCCGTTCATCGTGATCGGTCAGATCATCCTGTGCGTCACCAGCTACATCGCTTTCCATGTCACCCACAAGCTGCCTCAGGGCGTGCGCTTCCCCTTCTATGTGGTCGTTCTGATGGTCTACTACCTGGGCTACACCTGCCAGTGTGTTGTTACCAAGTCTGCACAGAGCTGCATGACCAATGACCCCAAGCAGCGCCCTATGTTCGCTTCCTTCGACGGCGTGTTCAACACCCTGCTGTTCGCCATTCTGGGCATCATCATCCCTCGTATTGCTGATGGCTACACCGATGTGGGCGGCTACGCTTCCACCCAGTTCATGCACACCCTGTGGCTGATGACCGCTATCATGTCCGCCTGCTTCACCGTGATCGCTGTGATCTCCATCACCCCCAAGGATCGTCCTGAGTTCTTCGGCACCGGCAAACCTGTCAAGGTCGGCCTGAAGGATTACTGGGATACCCTGAAGAACAACCGCGCCATTCAGATGCTGGTCCTGTCCGCATCTACCGATAAACTGGGCTCCTCTGCAAAGTCCAGCGCCGTCATGGTCGCCATGTTCGCCTGCATCGCCGGTTCCAACCTGCTGCAGAGTAACGTTACCGGTCTGGTCACCATCCCCAGCACCATCGTGTGCTTCCTGTTCATCAGCTTCTTTGCTACCCGACTGGGTCAGCGCAAGGCCATGCTGATCGGCTCTGTGGGTGGTCTGGTCATCAACGGCGCTCTGGCAGCCCTGTGGCTGCTGGGCGATCCCACCACCATGACCTCTAACCCCGCTACCGGTGCTCTGAACTGGGGCTACTTCCTGATCCTGTACCTCGTTCTGACCATCATCGCCGCTGGTTTCCAGGGCATTTCCGGCAACATCGTTATCCCCATGACCGCTGACTGCGCCGACTACGAAGTCTACCGTACCGGCAAGTACGTCCCCGGCCTGATGGGCACCCTGTTCAGCTTCGTGGATAAGCTGGTCTCCTCTTTCGCACCCATGGTCGCCGGTGTCATGTTCAGCATGTGCGGCTACACCGACCACAACCCCGTTATGGGTGACCCTGTTACCCCGGGCCTGCGCGGCGGCGTTGTCTTCTGCGCATACGGCATGATCATGATCGGCCTGGTCTGCAACCTGATCGCTATGAAGTTCTATCCCCTGACCAAGGAGAAGATGGAAGAGATCCAGGATGAGGTCGCTCAGATCAAGATGAAGGCCATGGCTGAGAACGCCTAATTGGTACTTGCAATTTTCTGCGGAAACCTGTAAAATCAAATAGAAAAACCGCTCGCCCTTGCGGCGGGCGGTTTTCTGCTTTTGGAACAAAATTCAGACAAGAGGTACATCGTAAATGGAAGAAAAGACACAGTGGGTAAAGGACCCGGACCATGGGTTCATCTGGAACACCATCGACCACCTGTTATACTGGAGAGAACACCGTGAAAAGCACTGTGTCAGCCGCAAGAAGTATATGCGCCTGTGCATTCTGGGCGCGTTTGGTGCGCACCAGTTCTATGCCAAGCGCCCGGTGCTGGGCCTGCTGTATCTGGCAACCTTCTGGAGTGGTTTCTCTGCCGCTATGACCATCGTGGACTTCATCATTGCCGTGCCCATGAAACCGGACGAGAACGGCAACATCTGGCTGTAAAAAGCCCTCTGGCGGCCTGCTGGGCCGGAAAGGAAAACACCCTATGGATAATGTCATGCAGTTTCTGTTCAACACCAACCACGAGCAGCCCAGCATCCTGGTCTGGATCCTGCTGATCGTGATCGCGGTCGTGATTCCCAATTACGTCAGATATCGGATGGAGCAGAAGCGCTCCAATGATTCTGTTCCCACCCAGAACCCTGCCCGTTCTGCCCCGCGCAAGAAGAAGCGCAGCAAGAAGCGCTGAGCCACAGGCTGGGGCAGCATGGGAAAGATGCTTTGCTATTTTATGATCTCCCATAACCGAAAGGGCCCTGCAAATGCCGCAGGGCCCTTTTGGCTTGCAAGAGAGTGTGGGAGATGAGAAAATAGATTGACGACTGATAGCAAATGTGCTATCATAAGGCTGAGGGATAAGCCGCACATAGAAGAGGAACATGAATGTATACAGTCGAATTTTACGAGAACGACAGAGGCGTTTCCGAACTGTGGGACTTTTTGGAAGAGCTGCGGATAAAAAGCGCATCCAATAAGGATGCGCGAATACAGTATAAACAGATCGTGTTGTATATCCAGCTGCTGCAGGACAACGGAACACGGCTTTCCGAGAATGTGACGAAGCATCTGATGGATGGCATCTGGGAGCTGCGTCCGGGAAATAACCGGGTATTCTACTTCTGTTGGCGGGGTGACCGGTTTGTGCTGCTGCACCAGTTTCGGAAGAAATCGCAAAAAACACCGCGGCGTGAAATTGAACGAGCAAAAGCGGAACGTGATGATTGGCTTGCAAGAAAGGGTGAATGAATATGAGGACCTGGAACGATTATAAGGAGCATGTGGCAGCTGTTGACCCGGACATTGCAAAGGATATCCGGGAAGCGGAAGCGATGTCTGCAATCGTGAAAGCAATGGTAGAGCAGCGCAATGCGATGGGATTGAGCCAGCGGGAACTGGCAGCGAGGTGCGGCATTCCGCAATCCTCGGTGGCACGGATCGAATCCTTTAAAACGATGCCCAATCTGGATACCCTGCTGAAAATCTTCCAGCAGCTGGGTTTGAAATTGACCATCTCAGCGGCCTGATTCATCTTGCCATTTGCCGCATACAAAAACCGCCCCGGCGGCTGCTTTGAGCAGTGCCGGGGCGGTTCGTTCGTTTTTGGTGTTCAGATGCAGGAAGTACTTACTTCTTGATCTTGATCAGCTGTGCGTTCAGGCTCTCGATAAAGCCGTCGGGCATGTTGATCATCTTAGCCATAGTCTCAGGGGTCATGCGCTTCATCATATCCCACATGCCAACGCCGGGCTTGATGTCAAAGTTGGTGGCCAGCTTGACAGCCCTGGTAGCGAGAGCCAGAGCCTCTTCGTTCTTGGAGAGATCCTCCATGCTGTCCTTGATGCTGTAATAGCCCTCGGGGAACTCCATCGGAGCCTTCAGATCCAGGCTGCCGACCTGCTTGAACCAGTTGGCAACGCCCTCCTGACGCTCGTTGAACTCAGGCAGAGTGTAGCAATCAGGCTCCTTCTCGACCTTTTCCAGCGTGATGGAATCCTTCACGTCACCGGCAACGGCCAGGATGGTGTTGAAGCCCTCTTCCAGAGCAACGTTGAACTTGAATACGCGGTGCGCGGTCTGCTGGCCGACTTCCTTACCGTTGACGTACAGCACAACGGTGTCCTGGTTGGAGTAGACCTTGATCTCGGTGGTCTCGCCTGCGCGCTGTGCATGGCGGCGGCCAGCGATGTGGACCATGGGCAGCTTGGACCAGTATGCCTGGTAGACAAAGTAGCTGTCCTTCTTGGTCTTGCGGTCAATGGTCATCAGGCCCTTGTTGTTGCGGCCTGCAACGCCGCCCTCGTGGCGGGCAGCACAGCCAAAGTCGAACATGTTCCAGCAGTGGGTAGCCCACACCCAGGGACGATCCTCGAACACCTGAGCCAGATGCTCGTGGTACAGTGCCTGATACTCCTCGGTGTAGTCCTTGCACTGGGGATCGTTGCTGTGCCAGTTGATGATGCCCTCGGTGCCGTACTCGGAGATGCCGATGCAGATGTCGGGGTGCTCGGCGTGGAACTTGTCCAGCCAGGGGCCGTTCTGCTCCATCTTGCCGCCGTACCAGCCGAAGTAGTGGTTGTAGCTCTCTACATCGGTAATGTGATGCATGGGGCCGTCAACAGGGGTGTTGGAGACGTGGGCAATGGTGGTGAGACGGGTGGGATCCAGCTCACGCACCAGCTTCTGCAGGTCGTGGTGGTTGTCCACCAGCTCCTGGCAGATGCCGCCGATCAGGATCTCGTTGGACAGGCCCCAGAACATGATGGAGGGGTGGTTGTAGTTCTGGATGATCAGTTCGGTCATCTGGTGACGGCAGTTCTGGTGAGCGGAGGGGTCCTTCTTAAAGACGCTGATGAAGGGGATCTCAGCCCAGACGGCGAAGCCCAGCTCGTCACATGCGTCGTAGAAGTCCTGGCTGTGCTGATAGTGGGCCAGACGGATGGTGTTGGCACCCAGCTCCTTGATGAGCATGGCATCCTCGTAGTGATCCTCAGCGGTCAGGGCGTTGCCCTTGTACAGACGATCCTGATGGCGAGCCACGCCGCGCAGCGGGGTGGGCACGCCGTTGATGGAGAAGCCGTCGTTCGGGGTCACAGTATAGCTGCGGACACCCACGTTGGCGTAGATCTCGTCAAAGGTCTCGTTGTTCTTCTGCAGGCGGGCGGTCACGGTGTACAGGTTGGGCTCGTCCATGCTCCACAGCTGGGCATCGGGAACGTACAGGGTGACCTTGGTGCTGTCGCAGGGGCGCACGCCGGAAGCAACTTCGTTGCCGTAGCAGTCCTCGATGCTGTACATCACGGTATAGGCCTCTTCGCCGTTGGTGACCCAGCTCTCGATCTCAAAGGTGGCACCGCCGTCCTCGGTGGGCTTGGGGGTGACCTTGATGCCGGGGCCGCCGAAGTAGTCCAGGTCAAAGTGGGTGTCGGGCACGCTGATCAGGTTCACGCCGCGGTACAGGCCGCCGTAGAAGGTGAAGTCGGCGGAAGCGGGGTACATGGAGGGGGTGTCCTCATTGGAGACCTCGATGGTCAGCTCGTTGTCGCCCTCGTGGCACAGGTCGGTGACATCGGCACGGAAGATGGAGAAGCCGCCCTCGTGGGTGGTTGCCACCTGGCCGTTGACCTTCACGGTTGCGGCCAGAGCAGCTGCCAGCACCTCAACGTAGGTGCGGCCGCCAGCCAGAGGCTGCTTGGGCTGGGTAAAGGTGCGGGTGTAGACACCGGTGGTGCGCAGATAGCTGCCGTTGCCGTCCATGCCGTCCACAGCGTTCCAGGTGTGGGGCAGGGTGACCTGCTCGGTAGGACGCTCGCCCTTGGGGAAGGACAGGGTCCAGTTTTCGTTCAAGGAAATGATCTCTCTCATCGATACTGCTCCTTCTGGTTTTCTTCTTTGTTTCGGCGGCCTGTATGGCAGAAGAAATGCCGGAAACAGGCCGGTTGTTGATTTCAGTATAGCACATCAGAGGGGGGTAGGGTTTGTACAATCTTTGGGCAAAATAGTAATATTTTGTGAAAATTCAGACGATGATTCCACGATTTTACAATCTGGCCCTTGAAAATGACAGCACAGCATGAAAAAGGTGCCCCGGAGCAGAGAGGAAAAGGAGGTTGTACCTCTCCGCAGAGGGCGGCAGCGGCTTCCGCTTATCCCTGACCAGAAGCTTCCTTTGGCGCTGTGGATCCCGCTGGCAGAAAGTGTTGACGGAACGGTGGCTTTTTGCTATAATTATATAGCTATGAATATGGAGATGTATCGAAGTGGTCGTAACGAGAACGACTCGAAATCGTTTTGTCCTTAACCGGGCACGTGGGTTCGAATCCCACCATCTCCGCCAACAAAAGGCACCGGCTCAGGCTGGTGCCTTTTTTGCGGCAAAGATGGTGCGGATGAGAACAGGGCGGCGGCCCGCAGGCCGCAAGCAATCAGCCCTGCGGGCTGTTGCTTAGCCCGCGGGAGAATGCCCACCATCTCCGCCAACAAAAGGCACCGGCTCAGGCTGGTGCCTTTTTTGCGGCAAAGATGGTGCGGATGAGAACAGGGCGGCGGCCCGCAGGCCGCAAGCAATCAGCCCTGCGGGCTGTTGCTTAGCCCGCGGGAGAATGCCCACCATCTCCGCCAGAGGCGCAGATTCAAACGGATCAGCGGCAGCTGGTCTTGTTCTTCATCACATCACTGACCGCTGGCAGCCATCTGCATTAATCAAAATGGTCATGTGTGTTCCTCCATCACCCAGCGAAAAGCCTTTGCCGTACGCAAATCAGCGTCTTTGAAATGCCCGCCGCTGTTCCATTCAAGGGTGCAGTCTGCGCCACGCTCTGTAAGCCGGCTGTGCAGCGTGCGGATATTATCCCCTACCGCAGCCATGATGGTGTTTTTTGTGCGCTCTTCCTTGTCGCCAAGGCTCAGATAAACGTGCTGTGCCTGTATCGGGTGCTGCTGTTCAAACTCCATCCAGCCCGGAAACCACACAGAGGGAGAAGCGGCGGCGACACCGTAGAACAAATCGGTCTGGGTGGAAGCCCACAAAGCGAACAGCCCGGCCAGCGAGTAGCCGCCCAGAATGATTTTGACGTTTTCCGGGAGAGGAAACTGCTGCTCCAGTGTGGGAATGACCTGCTCCGTCAGAAAGCGCAGGGTGTCCCCAGCTTTGCCGCCGAAGCCTTGCTTTCCCCACACGGCAGGGGCTTTCCACGGAGAAAGCGCATCGTTCCAGCTTTCCACTGGGATAGCCGCAAACAGAAAATTCTGGCTGCTCTGTGCGATCGCCGCCACTTCATAATCCATACTTTGCAGCTCATGCTCACCTGTCATTTGGAGCAGCAGGTAATCTGCATTGACTTCGCCGTAAATGCGGCAAGGTGTGTTCCCGATTTGCATTGTCTGTGTGGTCACTGCGGCATCCTCCCGAAAAAAATTTGATAAGCCCAGTATAGCAACTAAAAAATCATTTTGCAATTCAAACGGTTTTCAGAGCAGGCGCAAGCGGCACAGAGGTACATTCCCCTCTGCTCTCTGGCAAATTACAGTGCGGATGTGATATAATGGAAAAAACACCGGGGAACGGCACAAAAGAAGGAGGCTGGCATGATGGGGCAGAGACAGCGGGAACAGGTTCAAAGAGGCTGTGCGGTGGGCACCGTGGTGCTGCTGGCATGGCTGTGCCGGGTGCTCCCGCTGGAGGGGATGCCCTCCGGCCTGCAGGAAGCCTGCGGCATCCTCCGGAGCCTGCTGTATCTGAGCCTGTTCGCAGGGTGGGGGATCTCCCTGTACAACCGCACGGTGCATCCGCAGGTGCGGCGGCTGCTGCTGAACGTGGATCTGTTGATGCTGTTCTGGATCCTTGTGCGCACCCTGCGGTTCCAGCTGAACACTCCCCCGGGGATGGATCGGATGCTGTGGTACCTCTACTATGCCCCCATGCTGGGGATACCGGTGCTCTGCGTTCAGCTGGTCCTGACGGTGGACAGATCCGAGCGCTACCGCCTGTCTGCCTGGGCCAGAATGCTGTGGCTGCCCTCGGCGGTGCTGCTGGAGCTGGTGCTGACCAATGACCTGCACCAGCAGGTGTTCCGGCTGCAGCAGCCCTGGAACGAAAAATACCAGTACGGCTGGCTTTTCGGTCTGGTGGTGGGGTGGATCGTGATCTGCATCCTGCTGGCCTTTGGGATCATCGCCCACAAGAGCCGGAACCCCCGGATCCTCCGGCGGCTGCCCCTGCCTGCCATTCCGATGGTGCTGCTGGGGGTATACGCGGTGCTTTACGGCTTCCATATCCCCCTGATCAAGCAGTTTCTGGGGGATATGACCATCGTTCACTGCCTGATGACGGCGGCTTCGCTGGAAGGGGGCCTGCGCTGCGGCCTGATCCAGTCCAACACCGGATATGAGGAGCTGTTGCGCGTCACCTCTCTGGCGGTGCAGCTGGTGGACCGGCATGGCAACGTGTACTGCTGCTCCGAGAACGGCCGCATGGCGGACCGCCGGGAGCTGCAGGCCGCCATGCATGGCACGGTGCGGCTGGACGAGCACACCCTGCTGCGCAGCGCACCGGTGCAGGGCGGCTATGTGATGTGGCAGACAGACATCACCGAGCTGGTGGAAAACATGGAGCGCCTGAAGGAGAACCGCACGGAGCTGGCAGAGCGCAACTATCTGGAACAGCAGAACTACGAGGTGGAGCGCAAGATCAACGCCCTGCGGGAGAAAAACCGCCTGTACGATCTGCTGCAGCGCCAGCTGGCCCCCCAGATCATCCGGATGGATCAGCTTCTGACCCGGTACCGCGCGGCCCCGGAGGAAGAAAAGCGGCAGCTGCTGGGGCAGGTGGCGGTGCTGGGCGCTTACCTGAAACGGGGTGCCAACCTGATGTTTCTGGCCCAGCAGCACCGGTATGTGCCCTCGGCGGAGCTGCGGTACGCGCTGGAGGAATCCATCAGCAGCCTGGAGCTGGCCGGGGTGGAGTGCGCCATGGAGGTGACCAACGGGGTCCGGCTTCCGGCAGAGGCGGCAGCGGCCTGTTACAGCCGGTTTGAATCGGTGGTGGAGGGGGCGCTGGGGCAGCTGGATGCCCTGTTTGTGCGGACCATCTGGAAGGATCACCGGCTGAACCTTTATCTTTCGGTGGAGACCGGGGCAGACCTGAAAGCCGCCTGCCCCGCCGCTGTGCAGGAGGCCCCGGGCAGCTGGGTGCTGAACGATCACTTTGAAGGAGGTGCCCCGGAATGTGGAACAAACTGAAGCAGTGGCTGCACCCGGACCACATCACCCGCAGCTCCATCAAGGAGGGCTTTGATGACCTGCCCGCGGCGGTGTGCTACTTTACCCCGGACGGCATCATCCGGCTGTGCAACCGGCAGATGTTCCGGGTCTACCGTGCCCTCTCCGGCCGGGATCTGCAATCGCTGGAGGAGCTGCACCAGCAGGTGTGGGCCCCCACCCATGGCCGAAGGGTGGACGGCAAAAATCCGTCTTTTGTGCTGCCGGACGGCACCTGCTGGCTCTATTCGGAGCAGACTGTGTTCGGGGAGGGGGTCCGCCCCCATGTGGAGTGCATCTTTTCGGAGGTAACAGACCTGCAGCGCCAGCGGCAGGAGCTGCTGCGGCAGAATCAGGAGCTGCTGCGGATGAACCGGGAGCTGCGCCGGCTGTCGGAGAATGTGCAGGAGATGACCCGGGAAAAAGAGATCCTGGAGTTCAAGACCCGGCTCCACGATGAAATGGGCTACGGCCTTACGGCGGTGCGGCAGTGCCTGCTGCAGCGGAAAGACCCGGCGGAGCTGGAAGCCTCCCTTGAACAGATGAACAAGGCGGTGCAGCTGTACCGGAAGGACAGTGAGGCCCCGCCGGAGGAAAACGAGTGGGACGTGTTTGTGGAGGACGCGGCCCAGCTGGGGGTCACGGTGACCCTGCAGGGGCCCATGCCCCGGCAGCGCCAGCAGCTGCTGCTGACCATTGCCCGGGAGTGCATCACCAACGCGGTGCGCTACGCCGGGGCCAACCGGCTGGAGATCACCATCACCCCGCAGGGCGGGGGCCAGCGCTGGCAGTTTGAAAACGACGGCCCGCCCCCTGCAGACCCCGCCATTACGCCGGGCGGGGGGCTTACCGCCATCCAGCGCCGGGTGATGCAGGCGGGCGGCACCATGGAGGTGCAGGCCCGGCCCCGCTACCGGCTGTGTGTGAACCTGCCAAAGGAGGAAACGATATGACCAGCGTTTTGATCGTGGAAGACCAGCGGATGCCCCGGGAGAACATGGAACACCTTGTGGAGGACAGCGGCCGCTACCGCCGGGTGGCCTCCCTGAGCACAGCGGAAATGGCGCTGGCCCAGTGCGCCCGGCACACCGTGGATCTGGTGCTGATGGATGTGTGCACCAAGGGCAGCCGGGACGGCATTGATGTGGCGGCAGAGATCAAGGCCCGGTACCCGGAGACCAAAGTCATCATCATCACCTCCATGGTGGAAGAAAGCTACCTGAAACGGGCAAAGGCCGCTGGGGCCGAGAGCTTCTGGTATAAAGATGTGTCCCCGGAGAGCCTGCTGGAGGTGATGGACCGCACCATGGCGGGGGAAAGCCTCTATTCGGACTGCACCCCGGAGACCCGCCTGGGGCAGGTCAGCAGCACCCAGCTCACCCCCCGGGAGATCGAGGTGCTGCGGCTGGTGTGTGAGGGGCTGGAATATGAGGAGATCGCCGCAGAGCTGGGCATCTCCTCCCGCACCGTAAAGCGCTTTGTCTCTTCCCTGCTGGAAAAAACCGGCTACTCCAACCGCACCCGCCTGGCCATTGCCGTAACCAAGAAAAACTTCATCCTCCCCCATCTGGAGGAGTGAGATCTTGTTGTGCGAAACCCCTCAGTCACGGCTTGCGCAAAGACGGAAGGGTTGTACAAAGGCGAAGCCTGCCCGTGAGACAGACCCCCCTGCCAAGGGGGGCTTTTTTTATGCGCATTTTGCTCCCAAAAGTGCCAAATTGTGGAACACGCAGGAAATACTGGAAAAACTTTGGGCAGAACACCGAAAAATTTTCACAGTTTTGTCCCTTATGGCCCATGCGGAGCCGCGGGGCGGTGTGGTATCCTTGATACAGTAAAACGTTCTGCATCCATGTGGCGAGACACTGCCCGGAAAGGAGGCCGTGGACATGAAATGTGTCGTAGTCGATATGCGCAACAGGCTCTTTGGCGATGCGATATCGGGTTCCCTGCAGCACTTTGACTCAGGGTTCCGGGTCTACCAGACCGAAGGAACCGCTGCGGAGGATCTGTGTGTGGACACCCATGCCGATGTTCTTGTTGCAGAGGTCACGGCCTACCCGCCGTGGCGGCTGGAACAGCGGCTGGACCTGTGCCGGAGGCTGCGGCAGGGGTTGCCCGGCTGCCGGGTGGCGCTGGTGGTAGATGAGGTGTGCGAGCCTCAACTGGCGGACCAGGTGCGGCGGGCGAAAAAGGACGGTCTGATCGACGGGTTCTTTTACAGCTCTGTCTCCTCCGACTATCTCTCTGCTATGATCGATGCCCTGTGATCCCTTGAAACAAACAGCATGATTCTGGAAAGGAGCAACTACCATGACGAACAAAAAACTGAAGATGGCGGCAATGTCCGTGGCCCTGACCGCCTGTGTGGCCGCAAGCCCTCTGGCAGCAAAAGCAGATGCTCCGGAAGCAGCTCCGGAAGAACTGAAAAAGGAGCCTGTGGCGGAGGAAACCAAGAAAGAGGAAAACACCGCAGAACCTCAGGACAACAAGCAGTCCGAAAAAGCGCAGGAGACCCTGAAGGATGCGGAAGTCAAATACGATAAAGAACATCCCAAGCCCACCCCTGATGGCTCCCAGAAGCTGGATGGCGTGATCGTGACCAACCCCGAGGGCAGCGGTGAGACCGGCTCCGGTGAGACCGGCTCCGGCGAGACTAACCCCAACCCAAACCCCAACCCCAACCCTAACCCCGGCAGCGGCGAGACTGACCCCAATCCCAACCCCGACAGCGGCGAGACTGACACCAAGCCCGAGGGCAGCGGTGAGACCGGCGGCGAGACCGGCGGTGAGACCGGTGGCGAGACCGGTGGTGAGACCGGCAGCGAGACCGGTGGCGAAACCGGCGGCGAGACCGGCGGCGAAACTGGCGGCGAAACTGGTGGCGAAACCGGCGGCGAAACTGGCGGCGAAACCGACACCAAGCCCGGCAGCGGCGAGACCAAGCCCGAGCAGAAAAAGCCCGAGGAAGTGGTGATCGGCACCGCTGAAAAGACCGAGAAGTCCGAGACCAACGTGGAGACGAAGCCCAACCCCGGCGCAGAGCCCATTGTGGACACCACCACCCCGCCCACTGTGGAGAAGAACCCGGACGGCTCCACCGCCATCACCCAGCCCACCGTGACCCCCGGCAAGGAGACCACCACCACCACCGGCAGCGGCACGGCCACGGGCAATCTGAACGAGAAAGAGGAAGAAGTCAAAGAAATCGATCTTGACAAGGAGCTGGGCGAGAACCCGGACATCAGCTGGGATATCAAGCAGGGTGATAAGGCAGTTGAGGGCAAGGACTACACGGTGCAGGAAGTCAAGAACGATGGCAACAAGCAGACTCTGGTGCTCCGCAAGGAAGATACCAAGACCGCTGAGATGACCGCTGAAGACATCGCCAAGCTGGTGGATGCCGAAAAGCCCACGGTGAACCCCGACGGCACCTATACCCTCACCCGGACCGAGACCATTCTGGACGCAGAGGGTAACCCCCAGACCCGTACCACCTACATCACCATTCGGGACAACAAGGTCACCACCAAAACCACCACCGAGCTGACCATCACCCGGAAAAAGGCAGAGCAGAAAGGTGATGAACCGTTCAGAGACGAGGTGACATACCCCAGTATCCAGATCAAGGGCAACGACGATGCAGTGGTTGAGACCATTCAGCCCGAGGATCTGGAAAAGATGCTCAATCAGGGTACAGTGATGGATGACGGAATCCATTTCACCAAGGACGGCAAGGAGTACGTTATTCAGGAGACTACCCAACCCGGAGAAACGAAGCTGAGCAACGCAGAGATCGTTGACAGACTGAAAAAAGATGGCAACAAGAACTACGAACTGGGTGCGGACGGTGAGATCTACTACACCACCCCGCACAACGAGACCGTCAAGCTGGACGTAACGCAGAACGAACTTCTCCGCCGGAGCCTCACTTATACCGTGACCCTGACGACCACGGAGGAGGGCGACCGGGAGACCGCCGGTGAGCAGAAGGCTACGGAAGATGCCAAGACGAACGCTGCCAACGATGCGGTGAAGAACGCCCTGATGCAAATGGGACTCAACGAAACCGAAGCGTTGGAGGCACTGAATGTCGGCACGCTCAACACCGCCGACCACACCTTCACTGCTACTTATAAGGGCAAGAACTATACCCTGAATTACACCGCCCCCACCACCTCTGAGGATCCTTCGAAGGTCACCGATCTGCCCAATGAACCGGGCAAGACGACCGACACCAAGGAGCACACCGTTACCGGCACAGCGTATGTGACAGGCTCCACGATTACCTATCAGGCAGGTGCAGAGTATAAAACCACCGGTGTAGACACACTGGGGATGGGTGCTGATTTCAAGACTGCTCCGAAGGATGCTGACCCGGATAGCATTCAAAAGGATACGGCTGGCCGGATCACCAGCTATAAGGATAAACAGGGCAACATCCATAGCTTTACGTATGAAGAAAATGTTGACCTGAACGACCTGGACAATGCCGAAAAAGCGGCGCTGAACGATGCCGCAAAGCGGGGTGACTGGAATCCGGAAATCCTGAACGCATCCCTGACCCGGGTGCGCTGGACGGTCAAATCCCCCGATACCACGGAAACCAAGACCGAGAACATTAATAGGCCGCCGGTTGACCTGTCAGAAGAGAAGAAGTGGAGCAGCAGCCAGAACAGTAGCGATGGAACGTTTAACTTTACTGATCTTAAACCCAACGGAACGACCTATACCGGGATGACGCTGGAAAACGAATCTGGCAATGTCAAAACCTACAAAAAGACCGAAGACAATGGCACCGTGACCATCATCACCGTTACCACCCGGCAGTTGGGCGAGGAAGAGATCAAGGCTAAGTTTGGAAGCAACTTTATCAGCTTGAATGATGATAAGACCGTTACCTACAAGGGAAAAGATGGCAAGACCTACACGGCAAGCTACGTTGCTCAGGAAGAAAAACTGACCGTAGAAGTCCAGAAGCCGGACGTGGTTGCAGCCACCGGCAGCACCGAGAAAGAAGCTAGGGATGCATTCCTCGATAATCTGGAAAAAGCCCGTCTGGAAGCTATGGCTAAAGGTGAGACCCTTGTCATCGAGTACGAGGAAAACGGCGAGATCAAGAACCTGAAAGTTGAGAAAAAGATGACATGGGATGATGTCTCCGTGGTAGTGGGACACGTGGTCAACTACAATGCCATGACCAATGCCGAGCTGGTCGAGTACCTGAATGCGCTGAAATCCACCGCCCAGGAGAAAGGCAAATACTACACTGGCTCCACATCTTGGAGCACGCCTTACTACGAAGATGCCAGTGGCAAGATGCAGCGTGTTCCTCCGGAGGATGTCGAGAAGATTTATCAGAAGTGGAACGGAAAATACTATGTAAAGATCGACGGTGAAGAGCATAGAGTCCGCTATAACAGGAACTACATCGACCACCTTGATCTGGCAACGGATTCCAAGCTGACCCTGTCGGAGAAGGAAGACGGAAAGCCGAAGATCGACGACTGCGTTCTGCTGAACCCCACGCTGACATGGCACGAGAATGCTGAAACGCTTGTAAACAAAAAAGGAGAAGGCAAACAGGCGAACTTTGTGGACCGCATCACCTACGACAACGAGGCTGACGACAATGACGACACCGGCCACTACGAGTATCCCCGTGCCAGCTGGGATAACAAGAACGCAAAAAACAACGCCCCCACAAAGAGCGTCTTCTACAAGGTCGAGGGCAAGGTGGCTTACGGCAAACTGGGCGGCAAATATGAGGCAACGCCTACCGGTGGTCGGCATAAGGATAAGTACACCGAAGAGGATTATGCGGCCGCTGAAAAGCGCGCAGAGGATGCCCTGGCGAAATATAGGGCAGAGAATGCAGAGAATTCGGGGCTGGACCTGAGCAATGCACAGGTCGTTAAGATCTACACAGATCAGACCAAGGGCGGTGGTCATCACTACTACCAGATCTACCTGTACCAGTCGGATCTGACGGCCTACGGCTATATGTCCGATGACAACAACACCTGCGGCAATGCACTTTTCGCACCGGGCAGTAAGCACGATTACATTGGCGGTTACGACCTGACCCTTGGAAACCTGACCCAGACCGATAAGAAGCACGTGGTGGCCATGGGCAAGAACACGACCGCCCTCTCCGCAACCATTAAGCGCAGGAAGCTGGAGACCCTGACCAACAGAGAACTGCGCTACACCCCCAAGTCCGTAACGGAAACCGTTGTCACCCCGGGCGAAGAAACTACGGGCAGTGAACTTTCCGGCAGCTATCAGGCCAACTACACCAAGACGGCAGATTACAGGGACGAACAGCAGGGTGGCATTGCAGGCACCGGCACCGGCTCCTACAAGAGCTTTACCAACCTGATCCGGAACATCTTTAAGGGTGAGGACACCGGCACCGTGGAAGGCGGCTTTATCAAGTACGAGTACCACACCGAGAAGACCAAGGACGGCACCCCCGTGCAGTTTGAGGCAGACAAGATGGTAGTGACCACCAAGCAGGATGCGGAAGTGCACTACACCTTTACCTCTCAGGAGAGCCGGGATGTGTGGATCAAGGGCTACACCCAGACCGTGGTGCCGCCCGTGAACCCGGGCCCCGATGCGCCCGAGCTGCCGCCGGTGGAGGACGCAAAGCCCGCCACCGCCCCGGCCCCCGCCCCCGAGAACCCGGTGCTGCCCGTGGTGCAGGATGCAAGACCTGACCCCGCCCCCGCCCCGGCTCCCGCTCCTGAGACCCCGGTGCTCCCGGCGGTGCAGGATGCCAAGCTGATCCAGACCGGCACCAGCGGCTGGCTGGCAGACCTGATGCTGGGCGCAGGCATGGTGCTGTCTGCAGCGGGATATTGGATGGAGCGCAAGCGCAAGGCCATGTTCTACAAGTCCCAGCACTGAACCCCAACCCCCAAAGGCCCCGGGCAAACGCCCCGCTGACCCTTTGGGCCATGCATCACATTCCTTTGTAATCCCCCCAAAAGTTACTTCCCAGAATCTTTTGTTGATCGCTATCCCCTGAGGCAGCGGGCCCGCACGCCGCTGTCTCGCCCCGGAGGGTCCCGCAAGCCCTCCGGGGCTTTTTTTGTTGGCCGCATGGCCCGTTCCGGCAGAAAAAAACAGGGCTGCTCCACATCTCTGCGGGGCAGTCCTGTCTGGCTGCGCGGGGTCGGCGCACGGGCTTCCGGGGTTTCCGGAAGGGTGCGGCTCAGCGCGCGGTTTTCTTTTCCTCCGGAGCCTCCGGGTTGTTTTCCAGGTTCAGCTCGGGCATCAGCTCGTTGCTGATGATGGTCAGCATCTGTTCCAGCTTCTTCACGTCCTCTTTGGGGAAGCGCTTGTTCACCCGCTGGACCACCGTGCTCAGGTAGGAGTAGCTGATGTTGTAGTAGTCGATATACTTCTGGGTGGGCCGCAGGTGATACTCCCGGCGGTCGGTGGTGGACTGGATCTTTTCCACATAGCCCTTGCGCACCAGCGAGCCGATCTTATACGCCGCGTTGGGGGTGGAGATCTGCATCATCCGGGAAAACTCCGCAATGGTGGGCTCCCCCATGGCCATAATGCCCTCCATGCAAAAGGATTCCACCGTGGTCAGGGTCGCCTCACGGGTGGCAAAGCGCTGGAACACGTTCTGGTAGAAATGGAGCTTGAACTTGGTATAGACATCGTTGAATGCTTTTTCCAGCATGGTACGGTCTCCCTTCGAACACTCAATTTCCTTTAGTATATCACGCTTTGGTCTTTTTGCCCAGCTTTACGCGCAGAATGTTCAGCACCACCAGCTCCAGCACAATGGCAACGCCCAGCAGGATCAGCGAGGTCCACAGGCTGGCGCTGCTGCCCAGGAACATCTGGGTCAGGCCGGTGATCACATAGCACGCGGCGGAACAGGAAGCGGCGGTAATGGCGTAGGGCAGCTGGGTGGAAACATGGTTCACATGGCTGCAATGCGCACCGGCAGAGGCCATGATGGTGGTGTCGGAAATGGGAGAGCAGTGGTCGCCGCACACAGCGCCGGACAGGCAGGCCGCAATGGAGACCACCAGCATCTCGCCCTGGGGGAAAGCGTGGCAGACAATGGGGATCAGGATGGAGAAGGTGCCCCAGGAGGTGCCGGTGGCAAAGGCCAGGAACACTGCCACCAGGAAGATGATGACCGGCAGCAGGTACTGCAGGGCGGCAGCGGAGCCGCCCAGCAGGTTGGCAACGTAATATTTTGCACCCAGCAGGTTGGTCATGCCGGAAAGCGTCCAGGCCAGGGTCAGGATCAGCATGGGGCTGACCATGGCCTTGAAGCCCTCGGGGATGCAGGCGGCAAA
>ERZ809074.1765-NODE-1765-length-26498-cov-4.380668_pt1 | contig 26498 bp, 24 predicted proteins | sample MGYA00520795_ERZ809074 | MGnify/ENA primary metagenome ERZ809074 (study PRJEB31570, sample SAMEA3212989) | Homo sapiens | biome: human-gut; feature: human gut; material: fecal | place: Sweden | collected 2011 ...
GCTTCGGGCTACTACGGCCCGTTCCGCGATGCTGCCGACAGCGCGCCGCAGTTCGGCGACCGCCGCCAGTACCAGATGGATCCGGCCAATGCGCGCGAGGCCCTCAAGGAAGTCGACCTCGACCTCATGGAAGGCGCTGACATCATCATGGTCAAGCCGGCACTCGCCTACCTCGATGTCGTGCGCCAGGTTCGCGACCACATCCATCATCCAGTCGCCGTCTACAATGTCAGCGGCGAGTACGCGATGGTCAAGGCTGCGGCGGCGAACGGCTGGATCGACGAGAAGCGCATCGTGCTCGAGACGCTGACGAGCATGAAGCGCGCCGGTGCGGACATCATCATCACGTACCACGCACTGGATGCGGCAAGATGGCTCAAGGAAGAGGAGTAAGGTATGCTGAATCTCGAAAAATCTCTGGCGGCTTTCAACGAAGCCAAGACGCTCATGCCGGGCGGCGTCAACAGCCCGGTCCGCTCGTACGCCAATGTCGACTGCAACCCGCCGTTCATCGCGAAGGCGAAGGGTGACCGCATCTTCGACATCGACGGCAACGAGTATATCGACTACGTGGGCTCATGGGGCCCGATGGTCGTCGGCCATGCTCACCCGAACGTCGTCAAGGCGCTGCAGGAGGCGGCGACGCGCGGCACGAGCTACGGCGCCCCGACGCTCTTAGAGTCGGAGCTCGCGAAGCTCGTCATGCAGGTCTACCCGTCCATCGAGACGATTCGCATGGTCAACTCGGGCACGGAGGCGACGATGAGCGCGCTGCGCCTGGCGCGCGGCTACACGGGGCGCGAGAAGATCGTCAAGTTCATCGGCTGCTACCACGGCCACAGCGACAGCCTGCTCGTCAACGCCGGTTCGGGCATGGCGACGTTCGGCGTGCCGAGTTCGCCCGGCGTCACGAAGGGCACGGCGGCGGACACGATCTCGGTACCCTACAACGATGTCGAGGCCATCACGAAGGTCATGGATGAGATGGGCGACGAGATCGCAGCGGTCATCATCGAGCCGGTCGCGGGCAATATGGGCTGCGTGCCGCCGAAGCAGGGCTACCTGCGCAAGATCCGCGAGCTCACGCAGGCACACGGCACGATCCTGATCTTCGATGAAGTCATGTGCGGCTTCCGCGCATCGCTCGGCGGCGCACAGGCGGCCTATGGCATCACGCCGGACCTCACATGCCTCGGCAAGATCATCGGCGGCGGCCTGCCGGTCGCGGCCTACGGCGGACGACGCGACATCATGATGAAGGTCTCGCCGGCGGGCCCCGTCTACCAGGCGGGCACGCTCTCGGGCAATCCGCTCGCGATGACGGCCGGCATCGAGACGCTCAAGATCATCACGGCAGAGCCGGAGCCGGGCGAGGCGGACTACAGCCGCATGCTGACGCTCAAGACGAAGAAGCTCCTGCTCGGCTGGCTCGAGAAGGCCAAGGAAGCCGGCGTCACGATCCAGGCGCATCAGGCCGGCTCGATGTTCGGCATCTTCTTCAACGAGCATGAGGTCTACAATTACGATGACTCGTGTGCTTCGGATCAGGAAGCCTTTAAGGTCTGGTTCAAGAGCATGCTCGAGCAGGGCATCTACCTCGCCCCGTCGCAGTTCGAGACGCTCTTCATGTCCGGCGCACACAGTGACGAAGACATCGACCGCACGATCGAGGCGGCAGGCAGGGCCTTCAAGGCAGTGGCAGAGAGCCGCCGCTGAGTTTTTGCAAAGTTGACGCCGACGGGACGAGGCTGGCCAGCACTGCGCGATGAGCCCCTGCTAAACCGATTTTTTGCCTCAGAATCAATCCTTGCCAAAGAGCTAAACGCGCGTTGCTTGGACGACGCTCTTTGGCAAGGGCGGGATGGCAAAAAATCGGTTCTTCACGCAGGGCCTCAACGCTCCGCTTCTGGCCAGCCCCGTCCCTCTGGCTAGCGCATCGCCCGTTTTCTTGCATACAAAAACGCTGACAGCTTTTGCCAGCGTTTTTTTCGTGGGATTTGTGCGGCCTCGATGGTCAATCGTGACATGGCGGCAGGGTGGCAGGGCCCTGCTGCCCTGCTGCCGACTCACTGTGTCAGCCAATCTCAATCGTATAGCTGAACACCGCTTCTTCGCCTGCTGCGAGGCGTTCACTTCCCTCGCGGTCGGCGAAGTCGCCATCGAAGTCCTCGTAGTCGGCGTGGCCGTGCCATGGCTCGATGCAGATGAACGGCGCACCGCCCTGGCCCGGGGTCCAGAAGCCCCAGTAGGGGAAGTCCTTGGCGATGACAGACAGCGACTTATCGCTCTTTGTCGAGCGCAGCGTGACCTTGTCCGACTTGAGATTGTGGTAGGCGAGGACGTCGTCCTTGAATTCTTCATAGCAGAGCGGCAGGCGCGTACCCTTGAGCGGTTTCGTGCCATGCGCGCGAAGGTACTGGCCCTCCTTGTTGAGAGGCATGTTCGGCGCATCTTCTTCATGGTTGAACTCGAGGTAATAGTCGGAGAATGCTTCCCCGTGCACAATCGGGCAGCGGAAGGCGCCGTGTGCGCCGATTGAGTAGATCATCTCGTGGTCGTCGTGGTTGTGCACCGTCCAGATGACCTTGACCTGTTTCCCGTGGAGTTCGTAGGCCACCTGGAGCTCGAATTTCCACGGATAGTGCGCGAGCGATTCCTCCGTCCAGCAGAGCGAGAAGGCGATGCGGTCCGCCTCTTTCTCGACGAGCTGGAAATCGGAGATGCGGCCGAGGCCGTGGCTCGGCAGTTCGTACGTCTTGCCGCCCACACGGTACTTGTTGCCCTTGAGCTTGCCGACGATCGGGAAGAGCACCGGTGAGCTGTAGCGCCACCAGGTCGGGTCGCCGTTCCAGAGGTATTCCGTCTCGTCCTCGCGTTCCTTGATGGAGCGCAGCTCCGCGCCGTGATCGCGCACCTGCACGCAGAGCTCGTTGTTCTCGATAGTATAAAGCATTTGATTCCCTCATTTCTTTTTCTGGAAAATTACCTTTTGTTGTTCATTCGCGTTAGGGTCAGTCTATTCCTGCAAGGCAAGGCCAGATTTCTTCCGTCGCTTTGACCAGGAGGTGGGCTGACCGTGTTTTTTGACCTTGCGAAAATAAAGTGGATTGAGACTTTTGATAAAGCCAGAAAGGCGTATACTGGGGAATGTAATCATTCCAGTGCACAGCAAGAGAGATGGAGGAATCGATATGGCAGAACAATTTGACAATCGCTATGAACTCAACAAGCAGCTCGCCCAGATGCTCAAGGGCGGCGTCATCATGGACGTCACGACGCCGAAGCAGGCGCAGATTGCGGAGGAGGCCGGTGCCTGTGCCGTCATGGCGCTCGAGCGCATCCCGGCTGACATCCGCGCGGCGGGCGGTGTCTCGCGCATGAGCGATCCGAAGATGATCAAGGGCATCCAGCAGGCCGTCTCCATCCCGGTCATGGCCAAGTGCCGCATCGGCCACTCCGTCGAGGCGCAGGTGCTCGAGGCCATCGAGATTGACTACATCGACGAGAGCGAGGTCCTGTCGCCAGCCGATGATGTCTATCACATCGACAAGCGCAAGTTCCGCGTGCCGTTCGTCTGCGGTGCGCGCGACCTCGGTGAGGCACTGCGCCGCATTGCCGAGGGGGCCTCGATGATCCGCACGAAGGGCGAGCCGGGCACGGGCGATGTCGTGCAGGCCGTGCGCCACATGCGCAAGATCAATGCCCAGATTGCCGCGCTGACGGCAAAGCGCGAGGATGAGCTCTTTGAGGCGGCCAAGGCCCTCGCTGTGCCGTACGCACTCGTCCAGCACGTCCACGACAACGGTCGCCTGCCGGTCGTCAACTTCGCCGCGGGCGGCGTCGCGACGCCTGCCGATGCTGCGCTGATGATGCAGCTCGGCGCCGAGGGCGTTTTCGTCGGCTCGGGCATCTTCAAGTCGGGCAATCCGGCAAAGCGCGCTCGCGCCATCGTGCAGGCCGTGACGAACTACGAGGACCCGAAGATCATCGCGGAGCTCTCCGAAGACCTCGGCGAGGCGATGGTCGGCATCAACGAAGAGGAGATCGAGCTCCTGATGGCCGAGAGGGGGGAATGATATGGCAAAGAGAATCGGCGTGCTCGCCGTGCAGGGCGCCTTTGCCGAGCATGAGGCGATGCTCGGTGCGCTCGGTGCCGAATGCCATGAGCTGCGCAATCGAACAGACCTTGAGGAAAAGCCCGACGCTCTCGTGCTGCCGGGCGGTGAGAGCACAGTCCAGCGCAAGATCCTGATAGAGAGCGGCATGCTCGCGCCCATTAAGTCGTGGATCGAGGAGGGCATGCCCGTGCTCGCGACGTGCGCCGGCCTTATCCTGCTGGCCGAGCACCTGAGCAACGATGCGCGCACGTGCTTCAAGACGCTGCCCGTCACCGTGCGCCGCAATGCCTACGGCCACCAGCTCGGCAGTTTCGTCACGGAGGCCGAAGTCCGCCACATCGGCACGATGCGCCAGAATTTCATCCGCGCGCCGTACATCGAAACGGTCGGCCCAGGCGTCGAAGTGCTTTCCGAGACAGACGGCCATATCACTGCCGTGCGCTATGGCCAGCAGCTGGCGCTCGCCTTTCATCCCGAAGTCGGACACGACACGCGGCTACACGAGGCGTTCCTAAACTTGATATGAGAAACGGCGCAAAAAAATAGGAGATACCATCCGGTATCTCCTATTTTCATTTGATGATGTGCTTGCCGCCGATGTAGCGCGGCTGCCAGTAGCTGTTGGAGAGGCTGTCGATGCGGACGCCGCGGCTGGAGGAGGCGTGGATGAACTGGTCGTCGCCGAGGTAGATGCCGCAGTGGGAGGGGCCGGGCTCGTAGGTGGTGAAGAAGACGAGGTCGCCGGGCTCGAGCTGGCTCTTGCTCGTCGTGCGCAGGCCGAGGCGGTACTGGTCGTCGGCGAGACGCGGGATGCTGATGCCGTTCTTGCCGAAGACGTACTGCAGGTAGCCGGAGCAGTCAAAGGCCTTTGGCGTCGCGCCGCCGAAGCTGTAGGGCACGCCGATGTAGGACTTGGCTGTCGAGATGATGCTGCTGACCTTGCTGCGCTCGAGGATCGGCTTATTGTTGGGCACGGTCGGGCCGTAGTTCGGCGCCGTGCTCTTCAGGCGCTCGAGCAGGGCTTCCTTATCCTTGATTGAGCCGTGGTGGATGGACTTTGTATCTTTGAGGGCGCGCCAGGTCGCGTTGTTGACGACGCCTGTCGCGCGCAGGTTGTTGTCCTTCTGGAACTGCATGACGACGCGCTTCGTCTCTTCGCCGAAGATGCCGTCGATGTCCTTGATCGTGTAGCCGACGTTCTGGAGCTTCTGCTGCAGTAGCATGACGTCGCGTCCGGAGGAATTGATCTTGAGGACGGGGGCGGCAAAGACGGTGGCTGAGAACAGCACGGAAAAGAGTCCGGCAAGCAGGCCGGTTTTTATGAGATGACTCCTGTGCATACGATCGAGTCCTTTCCAAGGGTAACAAGGGTCAACGGGGATGATGTGTCAGGATTCGCGCACGTGGTCGAGTCCCTGGCACATGAGCTTGACGACGTGGTCGTCTGCGAGGGAATACCAGGCTTCCTTGCCGTCCTTGCGGTACTTGACGAGCCTGGCCGTGCGCAGGACGCGCAGCTGGTGCGAGATGGCCGACTGGCCCATCTGCAGGGCTTCGGCGATGTCGCAGACGCACATCTCCTCTTCGACAACGAGCAAGGAGAGCAGCTTGATGCGCGTCTTGTCGCCGAGCACCTTGAAGAGCTCCGACAGGCGCAGGCTCGTCTCGTCGTCGAGCTTGTGGGTCAGTGCGTATTGGATCCGCTCGGGATGCGGGTGATTGACCTCGCAGAGCGCGCAACGGTCTTCATTTTTGATGGTATCGTCCATTTGTTTCGTATTTCCTCTCGCATAGGGTATATAGTTATATTATATCAGTTTCAGGGGCGAACCGGAACGAAAATTTTCTTCCCGGCGTGATGTACTGCAGCAGGTTGCACTCGCTCTCGTCGATCATGGCGGCGACATTTGTGCGTGGGTCGGACGGCTGCGGCACGCGGATGATCTGGAGCTCGCCCATGTAGCGGCCGTAGCCTTCGTTGTCGATGGTGATGGCGCCTATGGGGTGCGTCGTCGCGTTGTCGGGCAGGACTCTGGCGTGCATCTCGCGCAGCAGCCGGCGGCTCTCCTGCGCGCGGATGGCATCGCGCGCTTCGTCGAGGCGCGCGGTGAAGGTGTGGGCGAGGAGTTCGCGCTGGACGGGATCCTTCGTCATGTAGCGCGCGTGCAGCGTGACCTGGTCGCCCTGGAGATGGCCGATGGCCTGGATTTCTTCATCGGTCGGCAGGGAGTCGGCGAGGAAGACGGAATCGCAGCCGAGTGCGACGAGGTGGCGGGCGGAGAGCTCGGCCGCTTCGTCGCGGTGCTCTTCTAGTGTCGGCAGGCCGTCCTTGAGCGGCGAGCGCCGGCGCCCCTGGCTCGCGACGAAGGCGCCGACGCGGATGCCGTAGCGGTGCAGCAGGATGTTGGCGTGGACGAGGCTCTGCTCGCTGAGGCCCGTGCCGCGGCGCGGGTAGAAGTTGTGCAGGGCGTCGATGCGCGAGAAGTCCGTGCCGGCATCCTGCAGGTCCTTGAGGATGCGTCGCGTGATCGTCGAGGCGTTGAGTTGGAAGCGCATCTCGGGGAAGCGGTGCGTGAGGCGCGCGATCTCCTCGGCGGAGAAGCCGTAGTCGAGGCGCAGCGTCGTAATGCCGAGCATGCGGAATGAAGTCGGGTTGAAGTCGGGTAGGTCGAGCAGCTGGCAGGTCGCCGGCGAGACGTCGGAGATGACTTCCATGCCGTGGCGGCGCGCCGCCTGCAGCAGCGTGCCGATCTCCTGCTTGAGTGCGCTGACATCCGTCTCAGGGATGTGCAGTGAGGTGAAGATGCGCCGGATGCCATCATGCGCGGCCTCCTCCAAGAGTGCCAGATTCTCCGCCGGCGTGTTGTCGAGGCCGGGATAGAGCGAGATTCCATTATCCATATCCATGTAAAACTCCCTTTCTGTTTGCATATGCGTCTGACAGGGGAAGGTTGTCATTTTTCCTCTGGCGGGTCATCGAAGCCGATGAGCCACGTCGCGATGAAGCCGCCGATGTAGGCCGCGACGAGGCCTAAGAGGTAGACGGGGATATGGTCTGTTGCTGCGGCGAGCGGCAGGCCGGAGATGCCGAGCGTGGCGGCGCCGACCATGAACTGCGCCTGCACGGCACCGCCGCAGGCACCACCGATGCAGGCGCCGATGAAGGGCTTGCCGAGCGGCAGCGTGACGCCGTAGATCAAAGGCTCACCGACACCCATGATGCCGACGGGCAGTGCCGAGGCAATCGTCTTCTTGAGGAAGTGGTTCTTCGTCTTGCAGTAGACGGCAAAGCTCGCGCCGACCTGTCCCGCGCCGGCCATGGCGAGCACGGGCAGGAGGATCGTGACGCCGTAGCGCGAGAGGAGCTCCGCGTGGATCGGCGTGAGCGTCTGGTGGATGCCGAGCATGACCATCGGCAGGAAGGTGCCGCCGAGGATGAAGCCCGTGACGGCGCCGCCAGAGCCGATGGCGCTCGTGGCCGCCGTGCCGATGCAGTCGGACAGGAAGCCGCCTAGAGGCTGCAGCACGCAGATGGCAACGGTGCCTGAGATCAGGAAGGTGAAGAGCGGCGTGAGGAAGAGGCTGAACATCTCGGGGATGATGCGGCGCAGTTGCTTCTCGAGCGCGGCGGCGAGCGCAGCGACGAGCAGCACGGAGATGACGCCGCCGCGCCCCGGCACGAGCGGACCGTCCGTGAGTTCGACCGAGGCGAGTGCGGGATGGGCGAGCAGCGCGCCGAGGATGCCGCCGAGTATCGGCGTGCCGCCAAACTCCTTGGCGGCGTTGTAGCCGACGAAGAGGTTCATGCCCCAGAAGACGGTGCTGCCGCCGATGGCGAGCAGCTGGTAGACGGCCGTCTGGGTAAATGCAGGTTCAACTTTGCTGACGACATTCAAGGTGCCGCTGATGAGGCCGCAGGCGATGAAGGCCGGTATGAGCGGGATGAAGATGCTCGCGATGCGCTTGAAGAGCAGCTTGACGGGCGTCGCGTTCTTGGCGCGAATCTTCGCGTGCAGCGCCTTGCCGTCGCCAATCTCCGGTCTGTCTGATGACTCCGAGAGAGCAGTCGCGGTGGACGGTCCGACTGACTGTGCGCCGTCCGACAGTCCGACTTTGCCGGCAGTCGGACGGCCAGCAGAGGATGGTGATGCTGGGGAAGCGCTAGCGCGTGCCGCTTCGAGTTCCTTCAGGAAGGCCTCAGTCACGCGGTCGACGCGCCCCGGGCCGAAGATGATCTGCAGCTCTTCGCCCGCGTCGTAGACGCCGAGCACGCCTTCGACCTTCTTGAGCGCTTCAATTTGCTCGGGGCTCTTCGCGTGCAGCACGAGGCGCAGCCTCGTCATGCAGTGCGTGGCCGATAGGATGTTGTCGGCAGGGCCCACAAGAGAGAATAGCTGTTTGGCGATATCCGTGTAATTCATGCTTTAACTCCTCCTGCGGCCAGGCGGATGGCGGCTGCCAGATGGCCGGCTGTGCGCTCGAGCAATGCCTTGCCCTCGCCGGCGGAGACGCCTGCGACGACCATGAGGATGGCGAGTTTGGCGTGGCCGTCGGCTCCCTTGAGGGCCTTCTCCGCCTCTGTGCGCTCGCAGCCGCTGCCTTCCATGACGATGCGGATGGCGCGCTCTTCGAGTTTCTTGTTGCTGGCCTTGACGTCGACCATGAGGTTGCCGTAGACCTTGCCGAGCTTGATCATCGTGCCGGTCGAGAGCATGTTGAGCACGAGTTTCTGTGCCGTGCCCGCCTTCATGCGCGTCGAGCCCGTGACGACCTCGGGCCCCGTGACAGGCGTCAGAGCGATGTCGGCGAGCGCGGCGATCTCTGCGTGCTCACTGCACGCGAGCGCAATCGTCAGCGCGCCGAGCTCTCTTGCGTACTTCAGCCCTCCGATGACGTAGGGCGTGCGGCCCGACGCCGCGATGCCGACAAGAACGTCTTTCGCGGAGAAGCCGTGCTCTTTGAGGTCGTGGACGGCGAGGTCCGGGTTGTCCTCGGCACCTTCCTGCGCGCGGAAGATCGCGGGAATGCCGCCCGCGATGAGCCCCTGCACGAGCTCGGGGTCCGTGCCGTACGTCGGCGGGCATTCGGAGGCGTCGAGGATGCCGAGACGGCCCGAGGTGCCCGCGCCGAGGTAGAAGAGACGGCCGCCATTTTCGAGGCGCTGGCTCGTCGCATCAATGGCCCGGGCAATCTCCGGCAGGATCTTCTTAATGGCCGAGGCGATCTTGCTGTCCTCCTGCTGCATGATCGTGACCATCTCGAGCGTCGTGCAGCTGTCGATATGAGCGGAGGCCGGGTTGCGGCGCTCCGTCGTGAGTCTTGATAAATCCAAAGAAAAACTCCTTCTCTCTATCTTTATTGTAGAACATAATACCTATAGTATAACACAAGAGACGAAAAAAGCCCTCCCCGAGAAGGGGAAGGCTCTCTTGCTTGACGGCTCAGCTGACGAGGGACTGACCGAAGTAGACGATGCATCCCATGATGATGACGAACGGGATGTAGATATTGACGGCGAAGTACAGGAGCTTGCCCTCGCAGCCGACCGTGCCGATGGCGGCGACGGCAATCGCGATGTTCTGCGGGGAGATCATCTTGCCGGCGCAGGCGCCCAGCGGATTCGAGGCAGCAATCCAGGCCTGGACGCTCTCGCTCGCGCCGATGGCCATGGCCGAGTCCGTCTGCAGCTTGCCGAAGAGGACGCAGGACGAGGTAGCGGAGCCCGTGATGAACGTGCCGATGGAGCCGATGAAGGCGGCGATGAACGGGTACAACGTGCCCGTCGCGGCGACGGCCGTCTCCGCAATCTCGTGCGTCATGCCCGCATAGCCCATGACCTTAGCCGTGGCGATGACCGTGATGATCGTGATGATGGTGAAGCGCAGGTTCCAAGCCGTGCGGCGCAGGCAGCCCACCATGCTGCCGAAGCCGGCACCCTGGATGGTACCACCGATGAAGGCCGCGAGCAGGATGAGAACACCGGGCGTTGCGAGCCAGGTGAAGGTGTACGGTTCACCGCCGGGACCGTCGTAGATCAGCACGCTGGTCTTGATGAGGTTCAATGGATCATGGATGGCCGGGATGAGCTTCGACGTCATGAGCAGGAAGATGAAGATGAGGATGAATGGCATCCAGGCGCGGACGGCCGTGCCTGCCGTGATGGGCGCTTCGTCGTCATGCGGTGGCAGGGCGTGTTCCGGGTCATTGACGGGGAAGAGCTTGGCACAGGCGATGATGGCGGCCATCGCGACGATGGAACCGCCGACGACGGCGAGCTCCGGGCCCATGAACATGGCGATGGCAAGCTCTGTGGCAGAAAAGCCGACGCCGGCCGCCAGGCACATGAGCACCATGCCCTTGAGGCCTTTGAGGCTGTGACTTGCGACGATGACCATGAGAAACGGGCAGAGGACGGTGAGCGGTATGAGCTGTAGAGCCGTGTAGGTCGCGAGTTGTATCGGGTCGATGCCCGTGACATTGCCGAGCGTGACGATCGGGATGCCGATGGAGCCGTAGGCAGTCGGGACTGAGTTCGCGATCAGGCAGACCATGGCCGCGAGCACCGGGTTGACGCCGATGCCGGCGAGCATGCCGGCTGGTATCGCGACGGCCGTGCCGAAGCCGGCCATGCCCTCGAGGAAGCCGCCAAAGCCCCAGCCAATCAGCAGGATCAGCACGCGGCGGTCATTGCTGACGGAGGTCAGCATCTTCTTGATCGTGTCCATCGCCTTCGTCTGGAGGGTCAGGTTGTAGGTGAAGATAGCGGCGATGATGACGAGCAGGATAGGCCAGCAGGCGAGTGCGACACCTTCGAGCGTCGCCTGGACTGCGTGGGGAATCGTCATGTCATTGACGAAGATGCCGGCCGTCAGGGCGATGACGAGTGCGATTGGGCAAGCCTTGTAAGCCGCTATCTTGAGCACACTCAGCGCGATGATGAGCCATAGGATTGGGGAGAGCGCGATGAGAAACATTTTGTCCTTCCTTTCTATGCTTATCGTTTAAAATGATGGGTTCCATCTGAAAAAGAGATGAATGGATACCTCATTATATAGACAGCTTTCGCAGAAAGTCAATGGTGAAAATAAAGGTTTTATCTTTCTAAGAATAAAAATCTTCAGACAGGAAAACGGGCGGAAAAAACCTCTCCGAAGAGAGGTTTTTTCCTGCCCGTTTACTCAGTAGATTTTCTGGATTTCGTAGCCGTTCGCGTTGAGGGCCTGGATGATCTTCTGGATGTGCTGCTCGTTGTGCGTCTCGACGGTGACGGTCAATACGACCTTCTTGAAGCTGTCGGTGACCTTTGTCTGGTCGTGGTCGAGCTTGATGACGTTGGCATTCTCTTCGGCGAGGATGCGCGAGACGTTGAGCAGCTGGCCCGGCTTGTCCGGCAGCTGGACGGCGAAGCAGAAGACGCGGCCGCGCGCGATCAGAGCCTTGTCGATGAGCGCCGAGATGGTCGAGATGTCGATGTTGCCGCCCGAGATGATCGAGACGACCTTCTTGTCGTGGAACGGCAGCTTCGCGAGTGCGGCGAGCGAGAGGACGCCAGCGCCCTCTGCGACGAGCTTGTGCTTCTCGATCAGCGAGAGCAGGGCGTTCATGATGTCGATCTCCGAGACGGTGATGATGTCGTCAAGGTACTTCTTGCAGAACTCAAATGTCAGCGTGCCAGCTGTCTTGACGGCGCAGCCGTCGGCGACCGTGTCAGCCGAGTCGAGCGTCACGACTTTGTCAGCCGCGAGCGCCGCCTTCATGCAGGCCGCATTCTCCGGCTCGACGCCGATGACCTTGACGTTCGGGTTGACGAGCTTCGTCGCGAGCGCGACGCCCGAGGCGAAGCCGCCGCCGCCAATCGGGCAGAGGATGGCGTCGACATCCTTGAGCGCATCGATGATCTCGAGCGCCGTTGTGCCCTGGCCGAGGAGCACCTGCAGGTCGTTGAACGGGTGGATGTAGACATAACCGTGCTTCTTCTGGAGCTCGAGGCTGTGCGCATAGGCGTCGTCAAAGCCGTCGCCGTGCAGTACGACTTCCGCGCCGAGCGCGCGCGTGCCCTCGACCTTGAGGATCGGCGTCGTCGCCGGCATGCAGATGACGGCCTTGACGCCGAGCTTCCGCGCTGCGTACGCTACGCCCTGCGCGTGGTTGCCGGCCGAGGCCGTGATGACGCCGCGCACGCGCTCCTCCGGTGTGAGCTGGCTGATCTTGTTGTAGGCACCGCGGAGCTTGAAGGCACCCGTATGCTGAAGGTTCTCCGGCTTGAGATAGACATCGTTGTGGCAGAGCTCGGAGAAATAGTCACTGTGGATGAGCCTCGTCTTCCGAGCTACTCCCTCGAGCTGCTTGGCTGCGCGGTAGACGTCGGCAATCGTCGTGCTCTCCACGATCTCGGCATTCGAACGTTTCGACGATTTCTTCTCTTCAGGCATAGTTGCGTCCTCCTTTTTATGCGATACTTCTCGTATTTTATCCAGTTTATCACCTCGGGTGCGCAAAAGTCAATTACAACTTTACAGATGGGCTGAGCAGAGATTTCTTGAAAAAGTACGAGAAGTTTTTGGAGAATTTAGAGGAATTTGCCCATGTGTTCGCGAATTATACACCATGAAAGAGAAATGCTACGGGAGGGATTCATTGTATGGAAAGGTTGGCTCGTATCCTGGTTCCGGTTGACGGATCTGGTGCTTCCGACCAAGCCGTGCGTTTTGCCGCCATTCTGGCAGATGCGACAGGTGCTTCTGTCGACATCCTGCATGTATCGTATTTTGATAGCAGTACGGATGCGGATGAAGTATCGTGGCTGCCGGAATGCGTGGCAGGTCCCATCGGGCCCGAAGCCAAGAAGATCCTCGAAGGGGCGAAGCGGCTTATCCCGGAGGCAGTCCTCTATGAAGCGCATCACCGCACCGGCAGTCCGGCGCAGACGATCCTCGACTTTGCCGAAGAGCGGCGAAGTGACCTGATCGTCGTCGGCAGCCGCCGACTCGATGCACTTCATGCAGCGCTGCTCGGGAGCGTCAGCACGCAGGTCCTCTATGAGGCGAAGTGCCCAGTAACCGTGGTCAAAGAGAATCCTCATCCATAATGGATATCATGCTAAGGGGGTAATACTATGATGAAGAATATCCTGGTACCGGTCGATGGTTCGGAAGGTTCGGACCGTGCTGTAACGGAAGCGATTTCCATTGCAGAGGCTTGTGAAGCGAAGCTCAACTTCCTCTACGTCGCGAACATCAACCAGCTCGCAATCAATGCCTGCCTGTCAGACGCCATTCTCGAGGCCGTGACGAAGGCCGGCAACGTCGTGCTCGACCGCGCGATGGAGATGGTGCCGTCGGGCATCGAGAAGGAAGCGTTCTCGGAGACGGGCTCGCCAGCCGTCGTCATCCTCGACTTCGCGACGAGCAATGACATGGACCTCATCGTCATGGGCAGCCGCGGCCTCGGCGTCGTCAAGGGCGTGCTGCTCGGCAGTGTCAGCCAGTACATCGTAGAGCAGTCGAAGTGCCCGGTACTGGTCGTGAAGTAAGGTTTCATTCGTGTCCTTTTGTGGAAATGAGCCGTCGGCCATAGATGTCCATTGCTCCGCACAGCAAGCTGAAGCTGCGCCATGGACATCTATGGCCGACTTTTTTCTTAAAGGACGGGGAAGGACTGCCCAACGCTGCGCATGACCAGCTGCTGAACCTGTTTTTTGCCTTGGAATCAATCCTTACCAAAGAGCTGAACGCGCTGCGCTTGAACGACGCTCTTTGGCAAGGAGTCTGGTCGGCAAAAAACAGGTTCTTGACGCAGCTGGTCAAAGCTCCGCTTATGGGCAGTCCTTCCCCTGCTTTCGTGGGAAACAAGTTGATAGAGAAAATGCCAGGTATCTGGAAGATGTATCTTCGATGCCTGGCATTTTGTATTGTGCTGACTGTATGACTGGCAGTAGCGGGATGAGAGTTCTTGCTGAACTGATGGGAGTGAAGTCATCTGGGGGTATCCATAAGTGGAGCTTCAGCCTGCTGCGCGGAACGTTGGATACCCCCCAGATGACGCCGCGCTTCTGCGAATTCGAGAAATCAATCTTCGTATAGCAGTACGATCTTTCCCTGCTGGCGCGTGGCGTTCATGTCGATGACGCGCTGGTTGGAGGAGCCGCGGAAATGGAGGGTGAGGTCGCGCAGTTCCTCGACGTACGCACCGTCGACGAGTACGTCGACTTCCGCGAGCAGATCATCTGTCGCCTTGTCGTGGCGCGCCTGGAGTTCTTCGAGCGTGTAGCCCGAGTAGCTCCAGATGTCGAGGCCTGCCGCGTGGATCTCTCTGGCGAGTTCGGCGAGCGGTGCGCACTGCAGGAAGGGCTCGCCGCCGCTGAACGTCACGCCCGTCAGCAGCGGGTTCAGGCGTATCTTCTGCAGGAGCTCCGCGAGCGTTTCCTCGTGGCCGCCCTCGAGCGGCTGCGTCTCCGGGTTCTGGCAGTTCGGGCAGCGGCGCTTGCAACCCTGCACGAAGATCGTGAAGCGGAAGCCGTCGCCGTCGACAATCGAGTCTTCGACGAGGCCAGCGACGTGCAGCGTATCATCTAGTGACATGGTCAATCGTCCTTTCCTTATTGTGGTCATCCCAATAGAAAAGCCGCTGCCGGGGGGAGTGGCAGCGGCTTCTCCTTGCATCAATCAATGCAGGCCGTGCTTGACGCGGTCGTGCTCTTCGGCGCGCTTGGCGTCATTCCAGCGGTCGATGGTGCCGACGAGGTAGCCCGTGATGCGGCGGATGCGCTCGAATTTCTGCGGCTGGAGCTCGTAGCGGATGTCGACCTGACCGTCCTTCGTGGCGGAGAGCTTCAGGCTGTTGACCTTTTCCTTCGTCTGAGCCTGAACATAGTCGATATAATTGACGATCTCCTGCTCGGAGATATCGTTGAGTCCATTTACCGTGACATCAATGCCGTTTACTACCATCTGGGGTCACCAATCCTTCTCTGTATTGAATCCATCTTGCAATCTGTATGTTTAACCATCCCGAGAATCGTGCTTCGTCTCGAGGACTTGCGTCAATTATACAATATGTATTGCTGACGCGTCAAGACACCCACTACATATAGTTTTCTGACAATTCTACTTATCCACAAGAAAAAGTGATTTTTCATGCTTCTAGTAAATATATATTCATCTTGACAAAATCCTGGGAAGGCATGCAGTCGCCTGATTCAAGGCGGGTATCGTGAAGATAGAAAAAGCGAATGAATAAAGATTCTCCATAATAAACTTATCCACAGAAAGCGATGGATAAATCCCAGGCTTTCTGTGGATAAACGGGAACAATATGTTGGGGCTGACTTATCCACAGCCCCTTTATCTTGTGGCGGGTTCCTCCGGCTGCAGGACCGTGCGCGTCGGATACGGAATCTCGATGCCTTCCTCGCGGTAGCGGCGTGTCAGGGCCTTGATGAATTCATGCTTGAGCAGGAACTGATGCTCGAAGTAGCTTGAGTGCAGCACGACATTGAAGTCAATGCTCGACTCGCCGAAGGTGTGGAAGCGGACGGCAGGCTCCATCTTGACATCCTTGTCGATCTGAGCCATGACTTCCTTGGCGACATCGAGCGTCACGCGCTCGACTTTGTCGAGGTCACTGTCGTAGGCGACGCCGACGGGGATGCTGATGACGATGTCCTTGCGCGGCATGCTGTAGTTCGTGATGTTCGACGAGGCAATCTTCTGATTCGGGATGACGATCATGTTGCCGCCGCCGGCCGGCACGATTGTCGTAAAGCGCCAGGTGATGTCCGTGACGCGGCCTTCTTCACCTGTGCTGAGCTTGATGTAGTCGTCGAGGCGCAGCTGCTTCGAGAGAATCAGGTGCAGGCCCGAGAAGATATTCGCGAGCGTCTCCTGCAGCGCGAGGGCGACGGCCATACCACCGACACCCATGGCGGTGAGGATCGGGGCAATCGAGATGCCGTAGTACTGGAGCACGACGAGCACGCCCATCGCGTAGATGACGACGTTGAGGATCGTGTTGAGCAGCGTCGTCTTCGGCAGCTTCTGCTGGGAGCTCTCGATGTGCAGCGAGATGAAGCCGTTGATCGTGCGGGCTGCGACGCGCGTGATCGAGAGGATGATGACGGTGAAGAGGATGTAGGAGAAGAGGCGTGTCAGCGGCTCGATGATGTTGATCGTGTTGACGATCCAGTAAAGGCCGACGACGAGGCAGAGCGAGACGGGAACGCCGCGCAGCGCGTTGATGAAGATGTAGAACCACGAGTTCTCGTCGATGTTCAGGTGATTCTCGATGCGGCGGTTGATGAGCTTGTTGAGCATGATGCCGACCGTCAGCGATGCTGCGAGGATGCAGATCGGGATGAAGAGCATCTCCATCAGGTGTGTCCAGTCAATCCAGGACAGCCAATCATAAGACAAGAAAATAACCTCCTTTAGAATAAAGGCACATCGGATTTGACAAATGGCCTTGCAGTACAAAGTATTTCTATTATACTATAGCTGTGGGAAAAGAAAAGTATAAAATCACGAGATGCAGTGATGCGTCACTTGTATAAAAAGGAGTGTTTTTCATGGCAGAAATCCTGCACAAAGGCAAGCGCCTGCAGATCCGCAAGGCGACAATGGATGACCTCGACTTCATCCTGAAGCTCGAATACGACCCGGAGAACCTCAAGTTCATCGTGCCGTTCGACCGCGATGTCCACACGAAGATCATTGAAGAGGGCAAGGCGTCGATGGACGTCATCGTCGAGGAGATCGAGACGAAGGAGCCGGTCGGTTACCTGCTCATCAACGGGCTGACGACGCCTGCCAAGGAGCTCGAGTGGACGCATGTCATCATCGCAAAGAAGGGCATGGGCTACGGCCACGAGGCGATGAAGCTCCTCAAGGCATGGGGCTTTGATGACCTCAAGTTCCACCGCGCGTGGCTCGACTGCAAGGACTACAATGCGCGCGCGCTGCACCTCTACGAGTCGGAGGGCTTGCAGCGCGAGGGCCTGATCCGCGAGACGATCCTGACGAACGGCGTCTACGAGAACCTTGTGATCCTCGGCATCCTCGACCGCGAATACCAGGAGCGCAAGGCAAAAGGCCTCGAGCTCTGATAATGGGAGAGACGAAACGGCAGCAGACTGGGAAACTCATCAGGGTTTCCCAGTCTGCTGTATTCAGGAGAAAATGCGATGCGTTTTGAAAATAAGGTCGTCTATCAGATCTACCCGAAGTCGTTCCAGGATTCGAATGGCGACGGCTGGGGGGATATCAATGGCATTAGGAGCCGTATGGACTATCTCGCGGGACTCGGGGTCGACTATCTGTGGCTCACGCCGTTCTTCCCGTCGCCGCAGCGCGACAATGGCTACGATGTCGCCGACTACCGCGCAGTCGACCTGCTCTTCGGCACGATGGCGGACCTCGAGGCGCTGATTGCAGAGGCTGAGGCGCGCGGCATCGGCCTGATGTTTGACATGGTCTTCAACCACACTTCGACGGCGCACGAGTGGTTCCAGAAGGCACTGCAGGGTGATGCGAAGTACATGGACTACTACATCTTCCGCGACGGCACGCCCGATGAGCCGCCGACGAACTGGCAGTCGAAGTTCGGCGGCCCGGCCTGGGAGTACGTGCCCGCGCTCGGCAAGTGGTACCTGCACCTCTTCGATGTCACGCAGGCTGATCTCAACTGGGAGAACCCAGCGGTGCGCGAGGAGCTCAAGGACATCCTGCGCTTCTGGAAAGCGAAGGGCGTCAAGGGCTTCCGCTTCGATGTCGTCAACCTCATCTCGAAGGGCGAATTCATTGATGACAAAGAGGGAGACGGTCGCCGTTTCTACACGGACGGCCCGCATGTGCACGAATACCTCAAGGAGCTCGTGCACGACAGCGGCATCGAGGGCATGGTGACGGTCGGAGAGATGAGTTCGACGACAATCGCGAACTGCATTCGCTACACGAACCCCCATGAGCACGAGCTCTCGATGACGTTTTCCTTCCACCACCTAAAGGTCGACTACAAGGATGGCGACAAGTGGTCGCTGATGGCGCCCGACATCCACGCGCTCAAGGAGATCTTCGCCTCGTGGCAGGAGGGGATGGCACGAGGCGGCGGCTGGAACGCCGTCTTCTGGTGCAACCACGACCAGCCGCGCGTCGTCTCGCGCTTCGGCGCGACGGGCCGCTACTGGAAGGCGTCGGCTAAGATGCTCGCGGCTGCCATCCACCTCATGCGCGGCACGCCCTACATCTACCAGGGCGAGGAGATTGGCATGACGAATGCCGACTTCATGGACATCGCTGACTACCGCGACGTCGAGAGCATCAATTACCACGACATCCTGCGTGCCTCTGGCCAGTCGGAGGATGAGACGATGAAGATCATCGGGGCGCGCTCGCGCGACAACGGCCGCACGCCGATGCAGTGGACGGCAGGCGAGTCGGCCGGCTTCACCACAGGCACGCCGTGGCTCGGCGTCAATCGCAACCATGCCGTCATCAATGTCGAGGCAGAGCGCGAGGACGATGACTCCATCCTCGCGTTCTACCGCAGGCTCATCGCGCTGCGCAAGGAGTACCGCATCATCGCGGAGGGTTCCATCCGCTTCCTCGAGCGGGAGAACGACGAGATCCTCGCCTATGAGCGCGAGCTTGAAGGAGAGCATCTGCTTGTCCTTTGCAACTTCCGCGCAGCTGAGATCGCGATGCCGGCGCTGCACGCAGCTGGCGAGAAGCTCATCGGCAATTATCCGGGCATGGCCGCTCATCTGCGCCCCTATGAAGTCATTGCCCTGCGCTGGGTCGAATGAACCCGATGATTATCCTGCAATAAAAAATCAGCTCCAGGTCATGGAGCTGATTTTTTATTGCCGCAACATAGGCGGATCATTCGTCTTCGCGGCACATATGCTTCTTTTTCTTGTCCCGGTACATCTTCTCATCTGCTTCGTGGATGATGGCGTCAAGGTCGCTGAAGGGGGCGAGGCAGAGGACGTAGCCGATGGCGGCGCTGCAGTGGTGTATGTGCATGCTCTGCTCGATGCGGTCGATGATGATGATGGCCTCTTCATCGCTGCGGCAGGGCATGAGCGCGAGGAATTCGTCGCCGCCGAGCCGGAAGATGTGGTCCTTGCCGGCGATGTTCGAGAGGACGTAGGCAATGGTCTGGATCAGGAGATCGCCGCGCGCGTGGCCGAAGGTGTCGTTCATCTTCTTGAGGCCGTTGACATCGATGAAGAAGATGGCGTACATGCTTCCCGGATGCAGGCGATTGGCGATGAAGTCCGTCAGGGCGCGGCGATTGCCGACGCCCGTGAGCTGGTCGATCGTGCTGATCGCGTGCAGTTTCTTGATGTTGTCGCGGTTGCGCATCATGATGGAGGTGACGCGCAGGACGGTGTGCAGCGGCTTGGCGATGGCCGTGAAGCGGTCTTTGGCCGGATTGATGATGGCGATGTAGCCGAGCGAGCGGTGCTCAATCGTGAGCTGGCCGATGGCGTAGCGCTGCCACTCCGTCTGGTGGATGGCCTGGATCTCGGGGTGGCGCTTCTGATAGGCTGCGGCATTGTCGACGAGCAGGACGGGACTGCTGTGGAATGCGTTGTAGAACGCTTTGTTCTCGAGAATAGTGATGTGCTGCAGGCGCTGGCGCAGCGGTGTGGCGTCATCTGGATGCCATTCGTACGTACAGCTTAGATGGAAGCCGTCGGACTCCTCTTCCATCAGGACGACATGCGTGGCCTTGAGCGTGCGCCCGAGCTTTTCCATCATGCGCAGGATGCCGACATTCGGGTCTTCTTCCTGTATGGCGAGGCTCGTGATGTCATTGATGGAGATGTCATCTCTCGTTGTCAGTCTGCCATTTGCGTAGATGGCAAGCATGTGCTCGACATCAAGGCTGTCGGAGAAGATACAGCTGCGATTCTCCCAGGAGATCAGCGTGTTCCAGATGAGGTAGTCCTTGCTGGTGCGCATGGAGTGGAATTGGCGGAAATGGAAGCGGTCACGGCGCAGCTTGTCCTTCGGGCAGGTGCTGCACGGCGCGGATAAGCCCGCAATCAGCCGGTAGCATTTCTGTCCGGCGTACTGGCAGTCGGGCGGCTGTTGGCTGTGCAGGAGCTGGGCGGGGTTGGCGTAGAGGAGGTCGTACGTCTCCGGGTCTGCGATGTAGATGAGACGGTTGGTGTGGTCGAATTTCTCGAGGTCAAAGGGAATCTGATCGTGGATCATGCCCGTGACGCCGAACGACGGCATGTAGTCGAAACAGCGCGAGGAGAGGATCTGGAGGAATTCATCGGAACTGCGGGCTTCGGAGCCGGACTCGAGGGCGTAGCGCACCGAGAAGTGACAGGTGAAGCCCTCAATCTCTGTGATGGTGGTGAGCTCCGCCTGGATCTGCTCGATGAAGGTGCGCATGGTGCCGACGGTTTGCCCCTTGAGGAACAGCACGAAGACACCGCTGCCCGTATGAGCGATGACCGTGGTTGCTGGCATGGTCTTTTTGATGATGGCGCAGATGCGCTTCATCGCTGCGTGCCGAATGGAATCGCCGTAGAGCTTGGCAAATGAGGCAAACTCCGGCACGACGAACATGGCGCCGACATAGCCGACCTTGTTTTGGCGCAGATTGTCGGCGAATTCGACGCTCGCGAGAATCATGCCGCGATAGTTGTAGAGGTCGGTCTCCTCATCGATGAGGTAGAGCTTGCGCTGCAGCTGGTGGTAGCTGCGCTCTTCCTCGACATCGCGGAATTCGCCGAGGAGTCCGACAATCTCGGTTCCCTGATAGATGGGATATTTTGAGAACGAGATGGCGTGCTGGCGGCCGCGTGCGATGCAGCGGCCGTGGCCGTTGTGGATGGGCTCGCCCTTCTGCAGGACGGTCATTTCGCCCTGGTCCATGTAAGTGTCGGAGAGGTGCCAGCCGAGGTCGCGGTCGGACTTGCCGATGAGCTCATTGATGTTCTGGATGCCGTAGTAGCGCAGGAAAGCCGGGCTTGCGCCGCAAAAGTGGCCATCTCTGTCCTTCCAGAAGAGCTTGCGGCTCGAGAACTGCGTCAACGTCCGCCAGAGGGCGGCATCCGTGATCTGGCGTTCCGGGTCCTCCGGCAAGGTCGTGAAACCGTAGGAGGCCATGACCGTGTTGATGAGCCTGTCGCGGTCTGTCAGTTCCTCGAAGACAAAGTCGCGCAGGCAGAGCAGCTGGCAGGGATGATCGTTATACTGGAATGACGTGAGGCTGAAATTGGTCCAATGGAAGCTGCCATTTGGCACCTTGACGCGGAAGAGGTCAAACTTTGTCGAGGCAAGAGGTATCTGATTCCCTTGTGCAAGGTCGTGGATGTACTGCAGGAAGCGCCTTTGGTCATCCTGGTGGATGTGCAGTCTGGCAAATCGCATGAACGCGGTCATGATGCCCTGCAGATGGCTGCCCGCTCTCTTTGATGAGATACTCGCTGTGATGATCTCGATGCGGTTCTGCTGATTGTCGATGAGGTAGATGTCGTGGTAGAACCGCATGAGGTGGCGCACGATGTGGTCGTACTCTTCGTCCGTGGAGGATTCCTGTCCCTGTTGCAGGAATTGCAGCTCCGCGCGGTGGATGTAGAAGCCGTTCGTGCCGGCGATGTTGTGCAGTTTGAGATAGAAGTAGCGGCCGTTGCTGATGAAAAGCTCTGTCTCCATCTGGTGGCTGCGGATGGTCGCATCGGCCAGCGCGCGCAGTCTCACATGGATGACTTGTGGCAATTCGAGCAGGAGCTTGTTTGCTTCCTGGAGGCTGTCAAAATGGCTGAGGCGCAGCATATTCTGGTAGTTTGCGTTGGCGGTGAGGATATGCAGATGGTTCCCGTCGTCTGAGAATAAGGCGGTAGGCGTGTCGGTCACAAGGTTTGTCAGGCCTGCCCGGTGGAAGATTTGCTGCTCGAGCCGCGTTTCGAAGCGGTACGGCTTCGAAAGCGCACCCTCTTCCAGAGGGCGCGCCATCGTGCGGCAGATCGGCCCCTGCATCTTCTCGCAACCGATGCGGCGCAGGAAGTCAGCCTGCTCTTCAGTCTGAACGCCTTCAGCGGCCGTGTGGATACCGAGTGTCTTGGCCATGAGCAGGATGGATGTCAGCAGCTGCCGTGTTGCCTCTGTAAAATTATCGAAGAAGATGCCATCGAGACTGATCTCATCGATGGCGCTGCGCTGCAGTGCAGCAAGCGAGGAATGGCCCTCGCCGAAGTTGTCGAGCGTGACGCTGTAGCTTTCTTGACGCAGACGTGATATGGCCTGCGCGATGATGGCCTCATCCTCGACAAAGGCCGTCTCTGTGATCTCGATCTGCAGATAAGCGTGCGGCACCTGGTACTTCTCGGTCAGGTGATTGAGAACCCGGACAGGGTCCGACACGAGAAAGTCGCGGCGCGACAAGTTGAGTATGACCGGCACGATCGGCAGTTTCTGTCGTCGGCGCGTGTGGAGATTCTGCATGGTCACCTTGGTGACGAAGTAGTCGAGCAGGTGGACCTTGTCGTGTGCTTCGAGCACGGGTATGAAGTCGTGCGGGGCGATGTCCCCGTATTCTGGATCGTGCCAGCGTGCCAGCGCCTCAAAGGCGCAGATCTTGCCCGTTAAGGCACGTAAGACAGGCTCGTAGCAGACGGTGATGCAGCCGCTGCGCAGAGCCTCTTTGAAATGACTCACAATGTAGTCGAGTATGGTGTTGTCCAATGTTGTGTACCCCTTCCCCGATATAGGTATCACGTTCTAGCTATTATTTTATACCATTATATCATTTTTCGGGGGGGGTGCAGAACAATTTGCTCTGTCTTTTTTAGGACGAGACGAGATTTTTGGAGCAGGACCATCTTTTAAGACAGATGTCCTTTTCATTTCGTTTGGTATTGATTACAATAGAAACAAGAACAAGCGATAGCCTGACAGAAGAAATCTGACGATTGTAAACAGAGTGAACAGAACGTCAGAGCTTATGCATTGACCTGATGATTAGGAGGATTTATCATGAAAGCAGAAGAGATCCTGGCACACGTAGACCACACGCTCCTGAAGCAGACGGCGACCTGGGCCGATATCCAGCGCATCTGCGATGAGGCGGTGAAGTACCACACGGCGACGGTCATGGTGCCGTCGGCTTATGTGCCGCGCATTGTGGCTGAATATGGGGACACGCTGAAGGTCGCGACGGTCGTCGGCTTCCCGAACGGCAACTGCAATACGGCAGCAAAGATCGCGGAGACGGCACAGGCGCTCGCGGACGGCGCGCAGGAGATCGACATGGTCATCAATATCGGCATGCTCAAGGCCGGTGAGACGGACTATGTGACCGACGAGATCCGCGCGCTCAAGAAGCTCTGCGGCGAGCGCGTGCTCAAGGTCATCGTCGAGACTTGCTTCCTGACGGAAGATGAGATGGTCGCAGCCTGCCACTGCGTGACGGACGGCGGTGCGGACTTCATCAAGACGTCGACGGGCTTCGGCTCGGCAGGAGCAAAGCTCTCGGATATCGACTGCTTCAAGAAGCACATCGGCCCGAAGGTGCAGATGAAGGCTGCGGGCGGCATCCACACGCGCGAGGAGATGGAAGCGTTCCTCGAAGCGGGCTGCACGCGCCTCGGCGCCAGTGCGGCAGTCAGTGTCCTCAAGGATGAGCTCTGATTGATAGACTCGGTTGTTCAGGATATATTGTAGAAAGGAATGACAGACATGCAGGCATTCAAGCGCGCATTCATCATTGTTCTCGACAGCTTCGGCATCGGCGCGGAGCCGGATGCGAAGGAATTCGGCGACGGCGACTGCAACACGCTGCGCTCCATCGTCGCGTCGAAGGAGTATGATACGCCGAATATGAAGAAAATCGGCCTCTTCAACATCGACGGTGTCGGCTGCGGCACGCCGGAGGCTCAGCCAATCGGCGCCTTTGCCCGCCTGCGCGAGCTCTCGCGCGGCAAGGATACGACGACGGGCCACTGGGAGATTGCGGGCATCGTCTCGGAGCGCCCGATGCCGACGTATCCGGACGGCTTCCCGCCGGAAGTCATCGCCGAGCTTGAGAAGGCGTTCGGCCGCAAGATCATCTGCAACAAGCCGTATTCAGGCACGCAGGTCATCCACGATTACGGCCGCGAGCAGAAGGAGACGGGAGCGCTCATTGTCTACACATCGGCTGACAGCGTGCTGCAGATTGCGGCGCACGAGGACGATGTGCCGGTTGAGCAGCTCTACGACTACTGCCGCATGGCGCGCAAGATCATGCAGGGTGAGCATGGCGTCGGCCGCATCATCGCGCGCCCGTATGTCGGCGAATATCCGAACTACACGCGCACGTCGCGCCGCCATGACTTCTCGCTCGACCCGACGGGGGACACGATGATGGATGCGCTCGTGCGCAAGGGACTCGCGACGATCGGCGTCGGCAAGATCTCCGATATCTTCGCGGGCCGCAGCATCAGCCGCACGCTCGGCATCAACAAGAACAACGAGGACGGCATGGAGAAGACACTGAAGCTCATGGATGAGGATTTCACGGGGCTCGCGTTTGTCAACCTCGTCGACTTCGACATGCAGTACGGCCATCGCCGCAATATCGATGGCTACGCGAAGGCAGCGACCGTCTTTGACCGCCAGCTCGGCGAATTCATGGCGAAGATGAAGGACGACGACATCCTCATGATCACGGCGGACCACGGCTGCGATCCGGGCGCTCCGGGCACGGATCACACGCGCGAGTACGTGCCGCTCCTGATGTACGGCAAGCACGTCAAGGCGGGACTCAATCTCGGCACGTATCCGACGTTTGCGATGATCGGTGCGACGATCTCGGACATGTTCGGTGCAGACCTCTACACGAAGGGCGAGAGCCTGCTGCCGCGCATCATCGGATGATACACACCTCCCTTCGGGGAGGTGTAGAGGGGAATAAATCAAAATATATCGAATAAGGGGAATATTATTATGCGCATGTACGATCTAATCACGAAGAAGAAGCACGGAGAAGTCCTGACGGACGCTGAAATCACCTATATGATCGACGGGTATGTCAAGGGGGATATCCCCGACTACCAGATGTCGGCAATGCTCATGGCCATCTGGTTCCAGGGCATGACGGATCACGAGATCACGGAGCTCACGAAGGTCATGGCCAAGTCTGGCGACATGATTGACCTCTCGGCCATCGCGGGCAAGAAGGTCGACAAGCACTCGACGGGCGGTGTCGGCGACAAGACGACGCTGATTTGCGCGCCGATTGTCGCGGCCTGCGGCGGTAAGGTCGCCAAGATGAGCGGCCGCGGCCTCGGCCACACGGGCGGCACAGTCGACAAGCTCGAGTCGATCCCGGGCTACCAGACGGCGCTCTCGCGCGAGAAGTTCTTCGACACGGTCAACAAGTGCGGCGTCAGCGTCATCGGACAGTCGGGCAACCTCGCGCCGGCCGACAAGAAGCTCTACGCGCTGCGCGATGTCACGGCGACAGTCGACTGCATCCCGCTGATTGCCTCGTCGATCATGAGCAAGAAGCTCGCCGCCGGCTCCGACTGCATCCTGCTCGATGTCAAGACGGGCAGCGGTGCCTTCATGAAGACGCTCGATGACTCCATCAAGCTCGCGCAGACGATGGTCACCATCGGCGAGCTCGCCGGCCGCCGCACGGTCGCCCTGATCACCGACATGGACACGCCGCTCGGCTACGGCATCGGCAACAGCATCGAGGTCATGGAGTCGATGGACGTCCTCAAGGGCAAGGGTCCGGCCGACCTGCGCGAGGTATCGCTGCAGCTCGCCGCCAACATGCTCTACCTCGTTGGCAAGGGCACGCCGGAAGAATGCCGCGCAATGGCCGAGCAGTCGATTGCTGACGGCAGTGCCTTCGAGACGTTCTGCACGATGGTCCGCGCCCAGGGCGGCGACGACAGCGTCCTGCGCGATTACACGAAGTTCCAGCAGGCACCGTACCGCGCCGAGATCAAGGCTGAGCGTTCGGGCTTCATTACGAAGATGAACGCCGAGGAGATCGGCGAGACGTCCGTCGTGCTCGGCGCTGGCCGCGAGACGAAGGAGAGCGATATCGACTTCTCGGCAGGCCTCATCCTGCACAAGAAGTACGGCGACGAAGTCAAGGAAGGCGACACGCTCGTCACACTCTACACCTCGAAGGAGTCGGCTCTTGCTGACGCCGAGAAGATGTACCGCGATGCCATCGCCATCGGCGACGTCCAGCCCGCAAAAGAGCCGCTCGTCTATGCGCGCGTCGAGAAAGACAAAGTCGAGAAGTATTGATACGGAAAGAGGGAAGAGAAATGACGGATCAGGAACTCATCGAAGTGGCGAAAGCCTATCACGAGCGCGCCTATGCGGCCTACTCGCACTTCAAGGTCGGTGCAGCCGTGCTGAC
>ERZ809074.1768-NODE-1768-length-26463-cov-10.380604_pt1 | contig 26463 bp, 17 predicted proteins | sample MGYA00520795_ERZ809074 | MGnify/ENA primary metagenome ERZ809074 (study PRJEB31570, sample SAMEA3212989) | Homo sapiens | biome: human-gut; feature: human gut; material: fecal | place: Sweden | collected 2011 ...
CACATTTTGTTGAAGTTTCTTTATATTATTTTATCTAGCACAACAGGTTAATTTATAAGGAGGAAACCGGACCGGTGAGAATTGAGATGCCCTATGAGGCGGAATGGATCATTGACAATATACGAAGCCATGGATACGAGGCATTTATCGTCGGAGGCTGTGTCCGGGACGCAGTCCTCGGGAGAATTCCGGGGGACTGGGACATTACAACCTCCGCAAAGCCGGAGCAGGTGAAGGAGATCTTCGGGAAAACCGTGGATACAGGCCTTAAGCATGGAACGGTGACGATCATTAAGCATGGAAGCGGCTATGAGGTCACCACATACCGGATCGACGGGGAATATCTGGACGGAAGACATCCGGAGACGGTTGAGTTTACGCCGGATCTCAGGGAAGATCTAAAGCGCCGGGACTTTACGATCAATGCCATGGCATACAGCCATGAGACGGGGATCGTGGATGAGTTTGAGGGCATGGAAGACCTGAAGCGCCGGGTGATCCGGTGCGTCGGCTGTGCGAAGGACCGGTTTACGGAGGACGCGCTGCGGATTCTCAGGGCTGTGCGTTTTGCGGCCCAGCTGGATTTTGTGATTGAGGATGAGACCTATAAGGCCATTGTCAAGATCGCCCCGAATCTCACCCATGTGAGCAAGGAGAGGATCCAGGTGGAACTCACGAAGCTTCTGCTGTCGGATCATCCGGAGAAGATCTGGATGGTGGACGCGACGGGGATCGCGGAGTATGTGACGCCAGGATTTACAGAGGTGTTTGAGCGGGAGCTGGAGAGCAGAAGTTCCAGGGATCCGTTAAAAGAATGCTGTGCTGGCATCGCTGCGCTTCCGGCGGACAAATCCCATAGATGGGCCGGTTTCCTGCGCCATATGACAGCGGAGCAGGCGGTGAAGATCCTTCGCGGATTAAAGCTTGACAATGATACTATTGGAAACGTAAAGAACATGATCACGGCATTCCAGGCACCGCTTGCGGTCGATAAGGTCGAGATCCGGAGACTTTTAAGCCGGGTGACGGAGTACCAGTTCCTCGGAGCCATGCAGCTAAAGAAGCTGGACGGAGATGAGACAGTTCCGGGGATCCTGCGGCTTTTTGAGGAGATCAAAGAGGCAGGAGACTGTGTGAGCCTGAAGCAGCTGGCGGTCAACGGAGGCGATCTTCTCGCAAAAGGTCTGGAAAAAGGAAAGCAGATCGGCGACGGGCTCATGTACCTTTTGAATCTGGTGCTTGAAAAACCAGAATTAAATAAAAAAGATATATTATTAGAGAAAATCAATCAATTTAAAGAGAAATAAAAATGTCAGTAGGGACATCTGCAGAGAATTTTGCAGGTGTCTTTTTTTGTGCAATAGGAAATTCCAAGGAATTCCCTATTACATAAAAGGCACTAACGTGTCGATGATGCGCACTCGCGCGAAAATGTAGGTTGTCGCAAGCGGCCGCGCGAGGCGCGAGAATGTGCCAAGGTACATTTTTTTATTTAACGGCGGGCAGCCAGAAAGCAGCAAAAAACGTACAGGCCGTATTCTGGAAACAGGGGAATAATCCCCCCTTTCATTTCATATCTTGTGCAGAAGGAAATTCCGGCAGCAGGATGAGGGCCGGAATTGTTGTCGATGGAAAAGGTCAGAGCAGGATATGGGGGGATAGAATCGTGATCGACTGGAAGGAAGAGGCGGAGAAGACGTACGGATTTCGGGTGGATGTGCTGCGGAGAGGACGAGGATCCTGGATCCTTGAGACGGATCTGGGACTGCGGCTTTTAAAGGAATATCGTGGAAGTGTGAACCGCCTGGAGTTTGAGGAGGCGGTTTTGCAGTCTTTAGATGGAATGGAGACTCTGAAGGCGGACCAATATGTGAGAAATTCTGAGGGGGAGCTGTTGTCGACGGCGGAGGATGGGACCAGATATATCGTGAAGGAATGGTTCGCGGACCGGGAATGTGACCTGAAGGATGAAAGAGAGGTATTGTCGGCGGTGCGGGCATTGGCGCTTCTGCATCGGCAGTTCCGCATGATCAAACGGCAGGAAACGTGGAATATGAGATCCATGATCTCACTGCCGCTCTTTGAGGCCATGCGCCGCCACAACCGGGAGTTAAAGAAGGCGAGGACATTTATCCGCGGAAAGCGGAAGAAAAATGAATTTGAGCTCCGAGTGATCGGAAATTTTGAAATTTTCGCGGCCCAGGCCGTGGAAGCAGAGCGGGGCATGGAAAGGCTGTATGAGATTCACGGAAAAGAGATCGCAGATGGGTACGCAGTCTGCCATGGGGAGCCGGATTACCACCATATCCTGATCGGAAACGGATACACGGCGGTGACGGAGTTCAACCAGATGCACCTGGGTGTCCAGATGGAGGACCTGTATTATTTCCTCAGGAAGATTATGGAGAAGCATGACTGGAATGAGCGGCTGGGGAGGCAGGTCATGGAGTCCTACGAACGGGTGCTGCCGGTCTCGGAAGTGGAGCGGCAGGTGCTTTATTACCTGTTTTTATATCCGGAAAAGTATTGGAAACAGATCAATTTTTATTACAACGCCAACAAGGCCTGGGTGCCCGCGAAGAGTACGGAGAAGATCAGAAAGCTGGAGGCTCAGCAGGAGGCGAGGGAGAGCTTTATACAGACAGTTATTCAAGGCGTGTAAGGAAAAAGCCAGGAGATCGGAATTACGGATAAAGAGCAAAAGACTTGCGGAACCAGAGGATAGTGTGATAAGATATGGTATAAAAATGTGGCCGTGAGCGGAAAAATAGTACGGTCGGCAGCAAAGGAGGAAGTCCCATGAAATGTCCGTTTTGTGGTGCCCAGGATACAAAGGTCATCGACTCGCGTCCGGCTGATGATAACAGCTCGATCAGACGCCGACGTCAGTGCGAGGAGTGCGGAAAGCGCTTTACGACATATGAGAAATTAGAGACACTGCCGCTTATGATCATCAAGAAAGATGATTCCAGAGAACCGTACAATCGTGCGAAGATCGAAAACGGAATCCTTTTGTCATGTCATAAGCGTCCGGTCTCCCCGGACCAGATCACGAAGATGATCGACGAGATCGAGAAGCAGATCTTCAGCATGGAAGAGCGTGAGATCCCGTCCGTGACCATCGGCGAGCTTGTCATGAAAAAACTCAAGATGGTGGACGAGGTTGCATACGTCCGTTTCGCGTCTGTTTACAGGGAATTTAAGGATGTGAACGCGTTTATGGATGAATTGGCTAAGTTCTTAAATAATAAATAACAGCAAAAGAGGCGGTTTGGCTGTGTACCGGTCTGCAAAAGGGTCAATGAATGACGTTGTTCACCCGGATAAAAACAGGAGCAGGTATGGCTGAAGTGCTGAATTAAGGGTAATATTATGTTTGAAACATTCTATCCGGGGAACTATGTGGACAGCGCATACGAGATCCCGTACGAGAAACTTTATGAGAGAGGATACCGGGGAATCATCTTCGATGTGGACAATACCCTGGTTCCCCACGGGGCACCGGCGGACAAGCAGGCGATCGAGCTCTTTGAGCGGCTCCGCGCCATCGGCTTTTCCACCTGCATCCTTTCCAATAATAAGGAGCCGCGTGTATCACCTTTTGCGGACAAGGTGGGAAGTCCCTATATTTTTAAGGGTGGGAAACCGTCGAGAAAAGGCTACGAGGGGGCTATGGAGCGGATGAAAACGGACCGTGATACCACTTTTTTTGTCGGCGACCAGCTGTTTACGGACGTCTGGGGCGCAAACAGGACAGGCCTCTATTCGATCCTTGTAAAGCCCATCAATCCAAAAGAAGAGATCCAGATTGTCCTGAAACGGTATCTCGAGGCGATAGTTCTCATGTTTTACAGGAAACGATTGAAAAAAACGGGGCGGACAGCCGGGGATTTTTGCAAAAAATAGTTGAAAACCGTTGGAGAATAGTATAGAATAGGATAGAATCAGCGATAAGCGTGAAATTTGAAATGAAATAATTGGAAACAGTTTTAAGGAGGATTATCATTTATGGTATCAGCAGGTGATTTCAGAAATGGCGTTACACTTGAAATCGATGGACAGGTTGTTCAGATCTTAGAGTTCCAGCACGTAAAACCGGGTAAGGGTGCTGCTTTCGTTAGAACAAAATTAAAAAACGTTATCAATGGCGGTGTAGTTGAGAGAACATTCCGTCCGACCGAGAAATTCCCGGCAGCAAGAATCGACCGCGTAGATATGCAGTATCTGTATGCAGACGGTGACCTTTACAACTTCATGGATGTTAACACATACGAGCAGATCGCATTATCCACAGATGTTGTAGGTGATGCATTAAAGTTCGTTAAAGAGAACGAGACAGTGAAAGTCTGCTCCTACAATGGCAAGGTATTCTCTGTTGAGGCTCCGTTATTCGTAGAGCTCGAGATCACAGATACAGAGCCGGGCTTCAAGGGCGATACAGCTACAGGCGCAACAAAGCCGGCTACTCTTGAGACAGGCGCTCAGATCAACGTTCCGTTATTCGTTAACCAGGGTGACCGCGTTAAGATCGATACACGTACCGGTGAGTACCTTTCCAGAGCTTAATCCACGCAGTATTATAACCCCAGGAAACCTCATGTTTCCTGGGGTTTTCGTTCCATAAAACGCTGTAAAATACGCACAACCAGTAACGTAATAGTAACAAACTAATAACACTGTGTTCATGAACGCTGCCAGCCCATATCCTGGCGGCTTTTTGTCATTGTTCACGGGTAGGAATTTTCTGAACTGAAAATTCATCTTCTTCACGAAAAATTGCGTAACCGGTTGCCAATTGGGTAAAATTTTCTTATAATGGAAAGCACAGAGAAAGGAAGTGAACACATAATGGAAGGTCGAAGTCATACGATGGAAGCAGACGCACACCCTGAACCGGTGGCAATAGGCATGACAGGGACGATCTGTTATGTGTATTGCCGAATTTAACTGTACAGGAGCTTGTGGACCGGCGCAGGGGAAATGCGGCGGCTGCAGGTGTCTTTGCTTCCATAATCGCGTGAAAAGAACGGCAAAATGCTGAGCGAAAGCAACTGATTATGGGGGAAAAGAAAATGCCGAATGATGGAAATGAGACATTTGACATGGAGCATCTTCTGGAGCTGGCGAAGGAGAAAAAGTACCGCCTGTTAAAGGAAGAGCTTGTGGAACTGAACGAGGTGGATATCGCGTCATTCATCGAAGAACTGGATTCCGAGCGTACGGTCATCGTGTTCCGGATGCTGCCGAAGGCGTTGGCGACCGAAGTGTTTGCCGAGCTTCCGGTGGACAAGCAGAGTCACATTATCAACAGCATCACCGATAAAGAGCTTTCCGAGATCGTGGAAGAGCTTTATGTGGATGATGCCGTAGACCTGGTGGAGGAACTTCCTGCAACGGTGGTCCGTCGTGTCCTTCAGAACACGAAGCCGGAGACGAGAAAGCTGATCAACCAGTTCTTAAACTATCCGGAAAACACAGCCGGAAGTATCATGACGGCTGAGTACGTCGGATTAAAGAAGACTATGACGGTGGAACAGTGTTTCGCCTATATCCGTCATCACGCGGTGGATTCCGAGACGATCTACACCTGCTATGTGATGGACGAAAAACGAATGCTGGACGGCGTTGTGACGGTGAAGGATCTTCTCCTTCAGCCCTATGAGCGCCTGGTGGGCGATATTATGGACACCCACGTCATCAAAGCCCAGACGACCGATGACCAGGAGCAGGTGGCGGACACGATGAACAAGTACGGTCTGCTCTCCATGCCGGTAGTTGACAGTGAGGACCGCCTTGTGGGGATCATCACCGTTGACGATGTCATGGAAGTCATGGAAGAAGAGGCCACCGAGGACTTCGAGAAGATGGCTGCGATGCTGCCGAGTGAAAAGCCGTATCTAAAGACCGGCGTCTTCACATTGGCAAAAAACAGGATCCCGTGGCTTCTGATCTTAATGCTTTCCAGTACGATCACCGGCGGAATCCTCGTAAAATATGAGAATGCCTTTGCGGCGATCCCGCTTCTTGTAAGCTTTATCCCGATGCTTATGGATACCGGCGGAAACTCCGGAAGCCAGAGCAGCACCATGATCATCCGTGGTATGGCTATCGGCGATGTGGAGCCTTCGGATATCCTGAAGGTCGTGTGGAAGGAAGTACGGGTCGGCGTGATCGTTGGATTTGTCCTGGCGGTGGTAAACTTTATCCGTCTGATGATCCAGTATCCGGGCAATACGATGATCTGCGTGACCGTCGTGATCAGCCTGTTCTGTACGGTCATCGTTGCGAAGACGATCGGATGCACACTGCCGATCGGGGCGAAGGTCTTAAAGCTTGATCCGGCGATCATGGCGTCACCGATGATCACGACGATCGTGGATGCGGTGAGTCTGATGGTGTACTTTAATCTGGCTTGTCATTTATTAGATATGACGGTATAGAAAAAAAGAATGTCTGTCTGCGGAACTATCCGCGGATAAATATATATCAACAGGAGATATGGATTATGGAAAAAATCAGAACAAGATTTGCGCCGAGCCCGACCGGCCGGATGCATGTAGGTAATTTAAGAACAGCTCTTTACACATACCTGATCGCAAAGCATGAAGGAGGAGATTTCATTCTCCGTATTGAGGATACAGACCAGGAGCGTCACGTTGAGGGTGCTGAGGGAATCATCTACCGCACACTGGCAAAGACCGGCCTGATCCATGACGAGGGTCCGGACAAGGACGGAGGCTATGGTCCGTATGTCCAGAGTGAGCGCCAGAAAGCCGGAATCTACATGGAGTACGCGAAAAAGCTTGTAGAAAAAGGTGAGGCATATTACTGCTTCTGTACCCAGGAGCGCTTAAATTCATTAAAGAAGACCGTAAACGGTGAGGAGATCATGGTTTACGATAAGCACTGCCTGCATCTTACCAAAGAAGAGGTAGAGGCAAACTTAAAGGCAGGAAAGCCGTTTGTTATCCGCCAGAACAACCCGAAAGAGGGAACCACAACATTCCACGATGAGATCTACGGAGATATCACGGTAGATAACGCAGAGCTCGACGATATGGTCCTCATCAAATCCGACGGATACCCGACCTACAACTTCGCAAACGTTGTGGATGACCATCTGATGAAGATCACACACGTTGTCCGCGGAAACGAGTACCTTTCTTCCTCCCCGAAGTACAACCGTCTATACGACGCATTCGGCTGGAAAGTTCCGGTATATGTACACTGCCCAACCATCACAAACGAGGAGCACAAGAAATTAAGCAAGAGAAGCGGACATTCCTCCTTCGAGGATCTTCTTGAGCAGGGCTTCTTAACAGAGGCGATCGTAAACTTCGTTGCCCTTTTAGGATGGTCCCCGACAGACAACCAGGAGTTCTTTACTCTTGAGGAGCTTGTAAAAGCGTTCGACTACCACAATATGAGCAAGTCCCCGGCTGTCTTCGATATGACAAAGCTTCGCTGGATGAACGGCGAGTACATCAAGAAGATGGACGATGAGAAGTTCTTCGAGCTTGCAAAGCCGTACCTTGAGACTGCGATCAAGAAACCGTTAGACTTAAAGAAGATTGCCGGAATGGTGAAGACGAGAATCGAGACACTGTGCGATATCGCGGATCAGGTCGACTTCTTCGAGGAGATGCCGGAGTACAGTGCGGATATGTATATCCATAAGAAGATGAAGACAACAAAGGAGAACTCCTTAGAGACATTAAAGGAGGTTCTTCCGATCCTTGAGGCACAGGATGACTTCAGCAATGATGCCCTGTTTGAGGCTCTTTCCAAGTATGTTGCCGATAAGGGCGTAAAGACTGGTTTCGTTATGTGGCCGATCCGTACAGCGGTATCCGGAAAACAGATGACACCGGCAGGCGCTACCGAGATCATGGAGATCATCGGAAAAGAGGAGTCCCTGACACGTATCAGGAAGGGAATTGAGTTGTTGGAGGCTGCTGAGTAATTTGTAAATCGCGTAACGGTGAGAGGACTGAACAGTCTCAAAACCGCAATACGGTCAAGCGGCGGACCGGGCAGAAACAGACAGAAACCTGACCGGAATGGATAAATATGGATTTTAATAAAGCACAGATGACAGCTCTGGAGCACCGGGATGGACCGATGATGGTCTTAGCGGGTCCGGGGTCCGGAAAGACAACAGTAATTACACACAGAATCAAGAGACTGCTGGAGGCGGGCGTTGACCCCTCCGGCATTCTTGTCATTACGTTCACGAAAGCGGCGGCCGCGGAGATGAAGGAGCGGTTTCTCAGACTGGCGCGGGAGGAAGATGAAAAGCGGAGAAAGGCGGGGAAGAAGGATGATCACCTGCCGAAAAACGGATGGAGTCTGCACAGGCCGGAAAAAAGCCAACAGAGTGCAGCCGAGGCCAGGCAGCGCGCGCAGGGAGCCGGAAATTCTTTGGAAGCCGTGGGCAGCCGTGTGAGTTTCGGAACCTTCCATTCCGTCTTTTACCACATCTTAAAGTGGGCGTACCGCTTTCCCGCCGGAAATGTGATTAGCGGGGAGGAAAAGCGGCAGTATTTTAAAAAGTTTCTCGATGAGTCCGGGATGGAGGTGGAGGACGAGGCGGAGTTTATCTCCTCCATCATCAACGAGATCAGCTACGTGAAGGGCGAGCGCCTTGACTTAAAATATTACTATTCCCAGAACTGCCCGGAAGAGTGGTTTAAGAAGCTCTATGACGGGTACGATGAGATGCTGGAGCAGACGGGAAAGATCGATTTCGACGATATGCTCGTCATGTGCCATGAGCTGTTCACGGAGCGGAAGGACATCCTGGCTGCCTGGCAGAAAAAATTCAAGTATATTCTGGTGGACGAATTCCAGGACATCAATCTTTTGCAGTACCAGGTGGTGCGGATGTTAGCGCTGCCGGAAAATAACTTCTTTATCGTCGGGGATGATGACCAGTCCATCTATCGGTTCCGCGGGGCGAAGCCGGAGATCATGCTGGGATTTGAGAAGGATTTTCCGGGGACGAAGAGAGTTCTTCTTGGAACAAACTACCGGTCCACAAAGGAGATCGTGGAGACTTCGCTGAAGCTTATCGGACACAATAAGGTTCGCTTTGAGAAGAAACTGGAGCCGTTCCGGGGATCCGGGCGGCCGGTGGATTTCAGAGTCTTTGACAATCCGGGACATGAGATGGACACGGTGGCCCAGAGTATCCGGGCGTACCATGACGCCGGGTACACATGGAACGCGATCGCGGTGCTGTTCCGCACCGGGGCGAATTCCGGGCTGATGGCGGAGCGGCTCATGGGATACAATATTCCCTTTCAGCTCCGGGATGTGATCCCGAACCTCTATAGCCACTGGATCGCGAAGGACCTCTTTGCCTACATGGAGATCGCGGCGGGCAGCAGGAAACGGTCGGATTTCTACCGAATCATGAACCGTCCGAACCGGTATTTCAGCAGGGACGCCTTTGATACGCCGACGGTGTCCTTCGACCGGTTAAAGTCCTTTTATCAGGACAGGGACTGGATGGAGGACCGGATCTGCGACCTGGAGGCGGATCTCAGGACCATGTCGAGACTGAAGCCTGTGGCAGCGGTGAACTATATCCGCAAGGTCATCGGGTATGACGATTATCTCAGGTCCTACGCGGAGTTCCGGAGAATGAAACCGGAGGAATTTTTCGAGACGGCGGACAAGCTGGCGGAGAGTGCGGCGGAGTTTGAGACCTTCGAGGCATGGAAGGAACATGCGGCACGGTACGAGGAAGAGTTGAAAAAGCAGAGTCTCGAAGAGACCAAGGAAACGAAAGACCGGGTGACACTGTCCACGATGCACAGTGCGAAGGGGCTGGAATATCCGGTGGTGTTTGTGGTGGATGTGAATGAAGGGATCGTTCCGCACCATAAGGCGGGACTCCCGGCGGATATCGAGGAGGAGCGGCGGCTGTTTTATGTGGCCCTGACCCGCGCAAAGGACCGGCTCCATGTGGCGGCGGTGCGGGAGCGGTATCACAGGAAGACGGATGTTTCGCGGTTTATCGGGGAAGCAGGTTTGTAGAGGATTCAGAGAGGAGCCAGAGTCATTGCGGCTTAGGCCGCCGGAAAGGCACCACAGCAGAGAACATTTCTTTCCTGCTGTGAATGCATGAAGAATGGAGGAGACAAATGGGACTTGTCCATATTTACTGTGGTGACGGAAAAGGAAAGACCAGCGCCGCGATAGGGCTTGCGGTCCGGGCAGCGGGCAGCGGTAGGCGTGTCGTGATCGCGCGGTTTTTAAAGACAGATAACTCCGGGGAAGTGGAGATCTTAAAGAGACTTCCGGAGGTGACACTGATCCCGTGCCGGAAGAACTTTGGCTTTGTCCGGTCTATGGATGAGGAGACGAAAAAAGAGTGCGCGGATTATAACAGAAATCTGTTTTTGGAGGCGGCAGAGCTGGCGAAAACTGCGGATCTCGTGGTCTTTGACGAGATCATGGCGGCGGTGAACTACGGGATGGTACCGGAAAAGGACATCCTGGATTTTCTGGAAAACCGGCCGAAAAAGGGCGAGCCGGATGGGATGGAAATTGTCCTTACGGGGCGGAACCCGTCGGAGTCGTTGCTTGGGGCGGCGGACTATGTGTCGGAGATCTGCAAGAGAAAGCATCCGTTTGACAAGGGAATCATGGCACGACGCGGAGTAGAATACTGATGTTACAGTGCGCGGGCATGGAGTGCCCGTGTACTGTAACTGGATTTAGGTAATTCTTTCTATTGATTTTATGGATGTTTACTGGTATTCTATAAAAAACAGCGGCCGCAGATAAAACGGTTGTCAATTAACGGCACACGGCCGGAAATGAGAGGAATGTTGAGGTTATGGCAAAGGAAAAAAATATGAATCAGGACGCAGCAAACGATGAGGAGATGACTGTCACTCTGACACTGGATGATGGAACAGATTTAGAGTGCGTGGTTCTTACGATCTTCGAGGCGGCAGATAAGGAATATATTGCGCTTCTCCCGTTAGATGGCAATGAGGCTGAGGACGGAGAGGTCTACTTATACCGCTACTCAGAGGATGCAGAGGGCAACCCGGATATCCAGAATATCGAGAGCGATGAGGAGTACGAGATCGTTGCGGACGCTTTCGACGAGTTCCTTGATACAGCAGAGTACGATGAAATCGTAAGCGAGGAAGACTTAGACGATTAAGCCGGGAGCAAAATAGTGTTTTCAGACCGGGTCTGTCAACAGAGCAGCGGAAAATGGAGATATGTTTCCGACAGGAAAACTGGTTCGGAGACAAAGATAAAAAGCATAGATGGAGTCAAAAAAATACAACAAAGAAAAAAGCCTGCCAAGGTTAGTTAATCCCTGGCAGGCTTTATTTGACATCTAGGCGGTGTGGTCAAAGATTTCTCCTGAGACCATCCGTGTGATATTCGATATTCATATACTTTACGAGCGGTTCCCCAATGCTCACACATGGATGTGATACTGTAATACTTTTCACCAAGGTGGTCGTAACATACAATACCACCATGTCTATTTGTCTACAAAAACCAATAAACTATTGTAACAATCATAAGGAAGATACCATATAGCCATATTATTATTTCTGTAATAGAAAGAAGTTGCTTAAGGTGTAGACATTTAGGACAGAATACGGAGTAGTGATTTCTCTATTGACATGAGGAGGGCGTATGATAGGCTGCCTTGCCTGTGGCAAACGTCCCTTGGACTGGGGGCCGTTTTGCTGATGCGTCATGCGCCCGAGAGGCTCGTGTCAATAGGGACAGATAATAAAAAACAGAGTATACTCTGTTTTTATTTGCTGCAGGGGATTTTGCATGTAACTGTGGGTACAGAACAGTCATGGATCTATTTCCTGACAGGGAAGGGATATTCAGCTGCGTGATTATATCACAGAAAATGGCGAAGTGTTTGCTTACAATAAGATCATAAACAAAGGTATAACCAAACAAAGCAAGGAGGTATTCTGAATGAGATTAAAGGATAAAGTTGCGATCATTACAGGCGGAAGCCGGGGCATTGGCTATGCTGCCGCTGATAAATTTTTGAAGGAAGGAGCTGCCGTTATTGTAACAGCAAGTACACAGGGATCAGCAGATCGTGCAGTGACAAAGCTGAAAGAAAAATATCCGGATGCCATCGTCGATGGAATCAGTCCCGATCTGGCCAGTCTTGAATCTGTCAGAAAGGCTTTTAAAGAAGTAACCGGAAAATACGGATGCGTGGATATTCTGGTAAATAATGCGGGGATTTCGGAAAGCACCCCGTTTATGGAGTATACAGAGGAGACATATGATAAGGTCATGGATCTGAATGTAAAAGGAGTTTTTACGGCTACCCGTGCAGCAGCAGAATGCATGGTGGCAAGAGGTGAGGGTGTCATTCTTTCCACTTCCTCCATGGTCAGTATTTCCGGACAGCCAAGCGGATTTGCCTATCCGGCATCAAAATTTGCAGTAAACGGCTTCACGATATCTTTGGCAAGAGAGCTGGGACCTAAAGGTATTCGTGTGAATGCAGTTGCTCCCGGTATCACCGAAACGGATATGATGAAGGCTGTGCCAAGGGAGGTCATTGAACCCATGATTGAAAGAATCCCGCTTCGTCGTCTGGGACAGCCGGAAGATATTGCCAATGCATTTGTATTTCTTGCTTCCGATGAAGCAAGCTATATCACCGGCGTGATACTGAGTGTGGATGGCATGGCAAGAAGTTAAGACAATGTAAGAATGGTGATGTCATCACCGAATATAAATGGATTTCAGGCTATCATAGAGTCATCAAAACAAAAGACAAAGGAGGAATGTAACATGTCTGCGATCAATATCAGTACCAATAATTTTCAGAAAGAAGTAATGAATTCCGATAAACCCGTCCTGCTGGATTTCTGGGCGCCCTGGTGCGGACCCTGCCGTATGGTAGTTCCGATCATAGAGGAGATTGCAGAGGAACGGTCTGATATCAAAGTGGGTAAGATCAATGTGGATGAGCAGCCGGAGCTTGCTGACAGGCTGCGGAAGGACATGATTTGAGTAGAGCACTTAGCGAGGTTATTTCGAGCTTAGTGCGAACCATACAAGTTCACTTGGCAAACCGAAGGTGAGTCTAGTGAAGCTTGTTCAGGAGTGGGCAGGCTCCTTTTGCGAAGTAAAACTTCAGCTTACAGAGCAATCACGAGCTTAAACCAGCCGCCTTCTGTGGAAAAATTATAAAAGGCATTATGTTTTTCACAGAAAGCCATGATGGAGCGTGTACCAGTTCCGTGACCTGTTCTGGTTGAGGTTGGGAGTCCGTTTCTTCCAAAGGTGATCTGTCCTTTATAGGGGTTTGCAATCTCAAACATAAAGGCAGGCCTGCAGATACAGCGGATAATAATTTTTCTCTCATTTTCAGGAAGCTCTGTACATGCTTTGGTGGCATTTTCCAGGGCATTGGCAAAACAGATGGAAAGCTCGGCGGAATCAATAGGGAGGCTTTCCGGAATCGCAAGATGGTGCTCTATGGTAATGCCAAAATTCCGGGCCCGCTCAAGATAAGCAGTGAGAGTAGCATTTAATATGGGATCACTGCAGTAGTGAGTGGGAGTGCTAATCCGGTTCAGCTCAGTTGATTCGGATACAAGATCAAGGATGGCCTTAGAATTTCCTTCTTTAGCAAGAGCAGCGATACCGGACAGCATCTTGTGAGTATCCTGCCAGATGAGCGTTACTTCTTTGGCGTTCCGTTTCGTATCATCAACATGTTTTTTAATGCCCTGTATCTGGATTTCCAGAATCTCACGGTTCTGTTCATCCATCTGATACTGATACTGTGTCCGCAGATATTGGAAAACAGCATAATAAATGATGGCGATGACAGCACCTGAGAGGTAGAACAGAAGTGGAAAAGCCGGGTTTTGTGTGTAATGGACCGGATAGAGTGCAAGCGTCATCACAAAGAGGAAAAAGGCGATAGGGATCAATGCGAGAATTCCAAAGCCCCGGGTGTTCATCCCGGTTATATCCGGAAAAGCTCTTCTCAGAACAAAAAATTCCAAGACAATCGCAGCAAGATAGGCAGACAGAAGAAGTATTGCATTTGACAGCAGCGTGCCTTTAAACAGTGTGTTGAGCAGTGTTACACTGATCAGAAGGTAGAGTGAGAGCAGGAGCTGAGACAGGCATTTGAAGACATGCCTTGAGACGGTGGTGTCTGCAGTCATATAGATCATGATCACACCCGGCAGAGAAATAGTAAGGATAACGCTTCTGAGAAAAGACAGAAATCCCCAAAAATGCATGAAAAAAAAGGTGAACACAATTGCATAAATGGCATATCCGCCTAAAAAAAGCAGATTCCTTTTATAGTTTTTTCTCATCGGAGATGTGGCAACTACCATGCCGAGCGTGCCAAATATAGCGACAAAGATACGGTAGATCTGGTAAGCCGTATTATCATCAAAAATCATAGTATTCCTCCATTTTGAACATTATCATAATGTGACCATAATCTTAAACCAGCCGTTTTCAGTCGTAAAGGTGTAAAAGGCATCATATTTTTTGCAGAATGCCACGATAGAACGGATATGGGCTTCCATACCGCCCTCCGGTAAATGTGGAAGACCATTTCTGTCAAAGGTTATCCTGTCCGGCTGAGGATTCTCAATCTCAAACATCAGCTTAGGTTTCCCAATGCATTTAAAAATAATTTTTCGTTTCTCCTTTGGCAGCTTTTCACAGCATTCGATGGCATTTCCAAGCACATTGGCAAAGCAGATGGCAAGTCCGGCAGAGTCAACCGGAAGAATATCCGGGATAGTGACGGAGATTTGAAGCAGGATACCGGATTCCTCTGCGGATTTAAAATAAGAATAAAGTGTTGCATTCAAAAGGGCATCTGTGCAGTAATGGAAGGCTTCAGGCATATCAGGCTTCTGGTAGGCGTTGTCGGTAAAGTCAAGGATCGCCTGCATATCTCCGCTCTCAGCAAGAGATGCGATTGTGGAAAGTATGTGCCGGGTGTCGTGCCGGATGATTTTTGTCTGCGTTGCAAGCTTTTCCATGTCGGCAGCCTCTCTTTGTATATTTTGTACCTGCAGCTCAAGAATTTTTCTGTTCTGATCTATTTCCTGCCTGTGATACTGCATAGAAAGAAATACGCCGATCGCAGTGTAAAGAATGACGATGACGGCACCGAGCAGATAGATCATTACGACACTTGTGGGACGTTTAGTATAATGCTCCGGATAAAAAGCAAGTGCTACGGCAAGGAGGATCAGAGCACAGGGAATCAGGGAAAGGATTCCCCAGCCTTTCCTGATCTCTGTGATAAAATCCAGATAGATGCGGCGGATGAAATGAAAATCAAACAGGATGACAAGCAGATAGGCGAGCAGACGCATCAGGATATCTGAGAGCTCCGTTCCGTGCAGCGCAGTATTTATGAGTGTGATGGTGCCTGCGATATATAAAGAAACAAGTATGTGTGTTGCACGGATGAATACAAGCCGTGGAAATGGCTCGTCAGACATATTATGCAGCAGAAGGATGGCGGGACAGGATATTGTCAGGAGAAATACCCGCAGCAAATGCTGGTAGCTGAAAAAACAGATGATCGCATAGGATGAAATTATGACATAAATGAAGTAGGAAGCAAAAATGATGATACTTATGGGCTTCTCCTTCACATAGCGGAACTTCGTGGTGGAGCCCATCATGCCTAAGGTACCTGTGAAGGTGATCATAACTTTTAAGATCAAAAAAATAATATTTTCCTCAAAAAGCATAGTATCTGCCTCCATTCAGCCAAAAGTCCGCCCACTCCTTCTTGACTGTTTCGTACATACGGCGGGGAACCGGAACACGAAGCTCCCCGGTCAGCAGCAGATCTGATCTTGTAACCTCTGTGACATGGAATAAATTGACGACAAAGGAGGAACCTACCAGAAGCATTCGTTTGTGCGAAAGCAGCTCAGACACAGCATTTTGGAAAGAACAGTTGAAGCTGGTGCTGTGTATCACAGTATTATCTGTCAGATGATAATCGATATGTTTATCTATGCGCTCTGCATACCGTATGTCGGCGATGGGGATCATACGGATACTGTCCGTGGTCTTTATGGCAACGGTCTTTTGCATGATCTGTGAAAAAGAGCGGTAAGCCTTGTCAAGGCTTTGGAAAAATAGTTCGCTCTCGACAGGCTTTAACAGATAATCAAAGGCATCTACCCGGTAAGAATCAAGCGCAAAGTCGGGGGAGGTGGTGAGGTAGATCAGGAATCCCGTATCATCACGCGTTCTCAGGGCAGCACCAAGCTCAATACCATTCATTTCCGGCATAATACAGTCCAGGATATAGAGGTCAAAGCAACCATGTTCATCTACATGGTTGATAAGCTCTTTTCCTGATGCAAAAGAAGATAAGGAAAGAGTCCGGTCAGAATGTATCTGTTTATATTGTCTGATAAGCTCCCTGACCGTTTCATGGTTCGTTATTTCATCATCACATAAAGCAATCTGCAAGGCTTGCTCCCCCTCCCGGTTTATTTTCTGAATAGTTACCAGTATATATAAAAGCTTGTAAAACGCCTGTTCCGGACGCATGAAACAGGCGTGGTCATTATCTGCGATTACATCTATAGTGTAGCAAAGAAGGCAGGAAGAGTCAACGAAACGGGGGGTGACCAAATCCGAACAAAAAGCTGCCAAATCCGCAATGATGACCATAACAAAAAGTAATTCCGATATACTTTAGCTGAAAAGACAGAAAAAGCTTTTAGAAGATAAAATGGGAAGGAGAGCATTATGAAGATACATAAGCTTAAGGCCGGAGAAAAAGCTACTCGTATCACAGCACTGGTTCTGACAGCAGCACTGATATTTACAAGCATTGATCTTGCCGTGTTTGCAGCTGCCAATGAAGGAATAAAAACACAGGAAGTGATCACGGGCTTTGGGGAGCTGGATGAATCGGTCGCAGTGCAGCTTTTGCCGGTCGGTGCACAGGAAAGTGAAATCGTATTTCCTGATACCCTTACTGTAATGTTGGAAACAAACAGTGTGGAGGAGTCCACCGGGGATGTAACGCAGGAGACAGAAGCTTCTGCGAAAGAGAACACAGAAGCTGAAGAAATCCAGACACCGGAGAAAGATACAGAGCATGGGGGAAGCACAGCTTCAGGAGAAAGCACAGACACCGGAGAAAGTATGGACTCGGGAGAAAGCACAGACACCGGGGAAAGTATAGCTTCGAAAGAAAGCACAGACACCGGAGAAAGTATGGACTCGGGAGAAAGCACAGACACCGGGGAAAGTATAGCTTCGAAAGAAAGCACAGACACCGGGGAAAGTATAGCTTCAGGAGAAAGCACAGACACCGGGGAAAGTATAGCTTCGAAAGAAAACGCAGGAACGGAAGAAGATGCGGCAGAGGAAGAACAACCGACAGAGGAAGAACAACCGACAGAGGAAGAACAACCGACAGAGGAAGAAACGCTCCCCCCTGTAAAAAGCACGCAGGAGACTTCCATTCATGTGACATGGGAAAACAACACAGAGGACAGCTTTGACTCTTCCACATTGGGAAATCATTATGTTTATATTCCGGTTATTCCGGAAGAATACAGGCTGGCGGATGGTGTCAGCCTTCCGCAGATCAGTGTGACAATTGCAGCTAAGGGAGGACAGGGGCTTGCAGAACTGCTTGCATTGTTAGAGAAGCTGCCGGATCCCCTTACCTATCTCTCCACAGGCGTAGAAAATAAGGAGATAATTGATCCGGAGCAGCTTACCGAGGCGCGGGAGAAGCTGGATGCATGGCTTGCAGAAAATAAAACAGAGGATACAGAGAATAAAGAAACATTTTCCGGGGAAGAGGAGGAGCGTCTTACGGAGCTTATCAAGCGTCTGGAGGGCCTTGAGCATATACGTGATACGGAGACGGACTGCATAGATCTCAAATGTCCGTATCATTATCCGGAGCTGATACAGCAGCGGATGGCGGAGGATGAGCTGCCGGAGCTTCTGACACTGGAGGATCTGGTGGAGGACTATGGAGTAGAGCCGCCGGAAGAGAATGCCTTGCCTGCTGCTGCCTGGGATATAGACCTGCCCTTGCGGGCACCTGCCAAGGCACCGGCTCTTACACCACATCCACAGACACTGATGGTTACGACAGATAATGAGAACAACAGTCATACGGGAAAGGCAGATGGCGACATTGATGTAAGTATGGGTGTTTCAGACAAAAAACATCCCATCGAGCTGGCTTTTACTCTGGACGAGCTTCCGACCCAGAGTGCCTATCTGGCGGTGAAGGCTTATGATGTGGATGAGGATTACGGTGAGACAGATTACGTGTACCTCAATGATGACATATATCTGCCGATGGATCAGACCAATCAATCTGGTAAAAATTATAATAAAGAGACAATCGGGTATCTGTCAGGCACGGACAATACGTGGAATACGACTATATTGGAGATACCCCTTGAAAAATTAAAAAAGGGAAAAAATGTCATATCTGTAACGGTGGCACCGCCGGGCTGGATTGTAAGAATAGACTGGATGCAGCTTGTGCTGGACGGTGGTGCAGCAGATCCTGACATTGAAAAATTTTCCCTGGAGCTTCAGGACACATCCACAAAAGGTAAAACGGTTACCGTACAGTCTCTTGTGACAATCCGGCAGAAAGGAAAGAAAGAATATGCGACAGAGTATACACTGACACAGACAGAGACAGGCAATGCGCTGGATGCCTGTTTTGGTAAGGCAAAGTCACAGGAGCAGATTGCTTTGAGCATGCCCCTGAACTCGCCTGGCGGTGTATACAAAATCACCGGAATTCTCAAGGATCCTGAGACAGAAGAAATCAAGGCAACAGACAGCTTCAGCTTTTATTTTAATCAGGGTGTAGGTCTTGGCCCGAAGGTCAGTCATACGCTGTCACCGGACACACTCACCAATCGTGATGTGACGATAACGGTAAAGGCTGAGGATATGCCGAAGCTGGGAATCACGGATGTAAAGGTTGCAGCTGGAGCAACGAAGACAGCGACAGTAAACAAAAAATACACCTTTACGATAACCTATAAGTTAAAAGGCAGTGATAAGTCCCTCTCTTATCCGGTATGGGTGGACAATATCGACAAGATGGCACCGGTGCTCACCTATACGCCGGTCATTGTGGTGGAGGAAGAGCAGCAGGAGACGGTGGAGAAGCTGTTTGGTGAGTCACTCTCTGTAGCGGATAACCACAGGCTTGCCGAGAAGCCTTTGACTTATACCATACCAAAGGATATCGCAGCTCTTCCAGGGAAAAAGACAATCAAGGTAACAGCATCCGATGACGCAGGAAATACGACCACTAAGGATTGTGTAATCACGGTGACTGCAAAGCCAATGGAACTAAAGCTTGGCACACTTACCGCAGCTGCAGGAAGCAAGGACAGCTTCAATCTGAAAGCGGTTCTGGCACATACCGGTGGGGATACAATCAAGGAAACCGGCTTTGTATGGGGCGTGATGCCTGCTCCAACGGTGGAGTTTCATAACGGAAGTATCAAAACCGCACAGGTCATTACAACAAAAAATGGAAATCTGACTGCAAAAGCTACAGGTCTGAATGCTGGCGTGGAATACTATGCGCGGGCGTATGCGAAGGTTACGGCTGACGGCAAAGAGAAGGTGTATTACAGTGAAGCGGGAAAATTCGGCTTCGGGATTCCGCAGTATGGTACATTCTCTGTGAGCAGTGTATCAGGTAGTAATGGCAAAGCAACCTTTACAATCACAAGAAGTAATGGAACGGATAAATATCAGGTGGTATATTACCGCACGGTAAATGGCTCAGCGGTGGGTGGCACGCATTTTACCCATACGGAGGGGGCTGTCTTCTTTGCGGAGGGAGAAACGTCAAAGACCGTGACAGTGACGGAGCTTGGCGTGACAGAGCCTTATCAGAGTAAGGCGGGAACAAAGTATTCCAATGCCGACAGAACGTATTCGCTGGAACTCTACCGTGTGGGGGTGGGCGGCGGAACGATTGACCAGGCGCACCGCTCGATGCTGCGGACAATGCCGAAAGACAACAGCTATACCGTGGACCGGTCGGTTTACACAACAGAAAAAACGATCACGGATTTCCCTGAGACGACCGGGAAAAACGGAAAACGGATTGCAGATACAAACCAAAATCAGGGTGGAAAAAGAACCAATGTGAGTTTTCTTAAAAACCGCTACAACGATACAAACTATAATACCAGCAGTTCTTTTTCCGGCTATTATACGGATGCACGGCAACAGGAGTATCTAAGATCCACAGCCGGCGGATGGTATTACCGGTATGTGCTGAGGGCATATGAAGACATTGACGGCTATGAACACGCCTATCTGGGAACCGAACCATTAGAAAATATAAATTATGGTATAAATAGTGAAAGTGCAGCTGTCACAGGAGTAAAAGGGCAGCTCTGGGCATGTAATTTTCTGCAGCCAGCAAAAGGTAATGCCGGAACCTATTCTTTTCCTGATAAAAGAACGGGTGGAGGGGAAGGATCCTATTATCCCAAAAACAGCCACGGTACGGCGTATATTTACAATGATAAAATCTGGGTGAAGCTTGGAGTGGATCAGACCTGCTACGCTTATTTTGGTGCGACCGGTGCGGATAGCGATGTATGGTATGTGGACGGTCTGCAAAGCTTTGTGATGGTCAATGACGAGAAGGAGCCGGCGCTCCTTGGGGTTGCACCGATGGCAAAAGGCACCTATCTTCCGGGAGATCCGATCACGGTAGCACTCGTCTTTGATGAGATTGTCGACAGTCAGAATAGCAGCTTAAGCAGCAGCCTTACGATTTCTACGAATGTGGGAACTCTGTCCTATGCCGGTGGTGCGGACACGAATGTGCTCTATTTTACAGGGAAAGTATCCTCCGCTGTCAGCTTAAATAGTACTGACGCACTCAAGGTCAACAGCATCAGTAGTATTGGCAGCATTAAGGATATGTGCAATCTATCCGGTACGAGCCAGACCTTTACAGGAGGCAATACCAATATCAATGTGGATGCCACGAAACCGGTACTGACCGTCAGGGCGGATACCAGTGGCAGTCTGCCTCGTCATAAGGCAACGATCACAGCCACAGGAGCAGCCTCCATTCAGTATGCATGGACGAAGGATACTAAACTGCCAGGCTATGGCTGGCAGACCACTACAAGTGGTACGCAGCTCACAGAGAGCAGAGGAACCGCAGGACAGACACAGACCTGGTATCTGCATGTGCTTGCGACTGCAGCATCGGGGGCATCGACACATGAGTGTCTGGCATTTCCCTTTATGAATCCAGCGATCACGGATGTGTCAGTGAGGGCTGGCAGCGCAGCAGCTTCAGCGGATGCAGCCGATGTGTGGAAGCCAGGCAAATATATCGTGGTGCAGTATGCAGGTGCCCAGAAAACGGGGACTAAGCTTACCTATGACGGACCAAAGAAGGTAGAGAATGATATTACATCCTCCAGAGGTTCTGCCTATCTATATGTCACAGAAAATGGAAGCTATACCGTCACGCTGGCAGATACCTATGGAAATGTGATATCAAAAACTATTGAGGTAAAAAAAATAGATAGTAAAAAACCGACCGTGACGCTTCGCAGCGGCAGCAGTACCGGAGCGGACACGGTATACAATGAACTGACCATTGCCGTACTGCCGGAGGACACCGGTGGCAGTGGTCTGGCAAAGGTGGAGTATGCATGGACAAATACGGCAGGGACACCTTCTGCATGGACGCCACTGTCTGCGGCTGCAGATGGCAGCTATCAGGCGGAGTATGCCGCAACAGAGACATCAAAGACCGCAAAGTATCTTCATGTAAGGGTGACAGACAATGCAGGCAATGTATCGGAAACCGTGAAGTCGGGACCTTATCAAGTGATAAAGAAGGCAGTGGGAGCAGCCCTTCCTTCCATTACAGTAACGGGAAATCCGGCTTCGTGGACAAAAAGTGCCACACTTACATGGAAAGCTGCACCGGGAAGCGGCACAGGTGCGGGAGCACTTGCGTTTGTCTACACGCCGAAGGGTATCGTGACTGAGAATATGACCGGCGGAAGCTGTACTGTGACGAAAAATGGTGTCTATGAATTTATGGTAACGGATAAATTCGGGAACTCTGCGGCAACAGAGGTGCTTGTGACCAGAATCGACAATGAGGCACCGAAACTGGAAGCTCTTACAGCTGCAGGCAGCAAGCCGGGAACAATACGGCTGACTGGTGTTACAGATGACAATACGGCTGTTTATGATCAGAAGGGAAACATTACAGGATATAGTGGCAGCGGCATCAAGACCAGAGAGTACAGGATGCATGAAGATAGCAGATGGACAACCTTCACCGGAGACAGCTTGACCGTAACGAAAAACGGAAGCTATGTGGTAAGGCTTACGGACAATGCGGGAAATGTCAGTGAAGAATACCGTGTGGAAATCACAGGTATGGATACGACCGCACCAACAGTCAGCTGTACAGTCAATGGAACACTTAATGGAACAAGTGGATGGTATCTGGATCGCAATGTTTCGGTAAAGCTTACATTTTCGGATATGGCAGGGACCGAGGGAGGCACACCCAGCGGCGTTCAGAGTGCAGCGTATCAATGGGTGACAGATAATTCCAAAAAACCGGCAACAGGAATGGTCAATCTTGACGCAGCTACGGTTGCAGCGGGTGAATATACGATTTTTTTGTCAGACTATTATGGAACCTGTTATTTATATTATAAGGTGACAGACCGGAAAGGAAATATACGGGATGGTTTTTCAGAACAGATAAAAAAGGATGATGTCCATCATCTGGAATTTACCGGACCAAACAAGGCACAGCCCTTGTCCGCAGGACTGCCCATGAGAATTTCACTTACCTATGGACCATCAGGAGGAAAGCTTACCGGAACGGCACAGATGGAGGTACTGGCAGAGCTAGAGGACTATCAGGGAATCTACCGTTTCTCAGAACTGAAAAAGACACAAGCGGTCTACACGGTAAAAAGCACCGGCACAAAGCAGATCCAATATTATAAGAAGGCATACAGTGACAGCACCGCCTGTGAGCAAAAGACCTTTTATGTCAGACAGATTACCTTTGACAGTCAGGGCGGAAGCAGCGTGGAGCCGCAGCTGATATGGACGACCTACAATGGTCTTATTCCGGGGGCGGCTGTGCAGTGTGCGGTCACGGAGCCGCAGGAACCTGTCCGTGAGGGCTACACCTTCGGAGGCTGGTATAGGGATGCGGAATGTACAGACAGCCGGAGATTTGATTTTGATACCCAGTCACAGGTTATGACAGACACAACACTTTTTGCAAAGTGGATACCGAATTCCTATCATGTGTATTATAGTCTGTCCCTGCCGGATGGCAGCGTTTATGAGCCGGAAGACAGTTATAAAAGCTATGTCCATGGACAGGAGCTGGCTATGCCGGTTCCATCACAGGAAGGATATGAGTTCTGTGGATGGTATGACAATGCCGGTTATACAGGAACAGCTTATACAAAGATCGGGGCAGCGGAATATGGAGACAAAACCTGCTATGGTTATTTTAAGGATGTACAAAAGCCAGAGCTTGCTGCGGCAGTAGAGAGTAATGTCAGCCCGAATACAAAGGGCTGGTATAGTACGGATCAGATCCGCATTGTTCTGTCATATTCCGATAATAAGGGAGTCAAAAGCCTGTATGGTAAGGTGGATGATGGTGAGTATGAAGAGATTAATGGTGTTATTGCAGGAGGGGGGACAACCCTAACAAAGGATTATGCCTGTGTCGAGGGATGGCACACCTACACCTTCAAGGCAGTGGATGCAGCAGGAAATGAAACGGTGACAGAAGCACTGACCGTAAAGCTTGATACGATAAAGCCGGTGATGGGTGAAGCAGCCTTCAATGAGGGATATAAAAATCTCTGGAACTGGCTGATCCGAAAAGACAGTCTTGAAATTACGGTACCTGTCGAAGAGGCGGGAAGTGGAATAGAGAGTGTAGATTACGAGCTGATACCGGAAGATAGCAGTATTACAGCAGGCCGGGCATCGGTAAAAAAGGCTTCAGGAGAGAACAGTGCCGGTTATACGGAGGTAATCTATGTCAACCCGGACTTTAAGGGAAAAATCAAGATCGCTGCAAAGGATCATGCAGGAAATATTTCGGATACGAAGATGATAGGTACGGACGGCAGCGGCATCCATGGTATTATCGTGGAGGACCATGCACCGGAGATCACATTTTCTGTAAATGGCAGTGAAAGTCCGGCAGAAGAATATGAGAAAGCCCCGACAGTCGTTGTGACGGTAAAGGATGATAAGGAGAATGTTATTTCCGCTGGACTGGCTTCGGTAGCTTATCAGATCGGAAACAGTGCAGAACATGTATTACAGGAGGATTTTACCATAGGCATTAGAACAGAGGTCAAATTCAGCATACCCAAAGAGAAGCTTCCGGCAGCCGGTGCGGACATTACCGTGAAAGCTGTGGATAATGCCGGAAACCGGGCAGAAAAGAAAATCACGGTAAGGATACATACTCACAGAGCAGTTCTGGTGAAGGCTGTAGAGCCAACCTGTCTTGCAGAGGGAAACATAGCCTATTATGTCTGTGCCTGTGGAAGACGGTATGCAGACAGCAGTTGTACGACAGAAATTACATCGCAGGATGTGGTACTGCCGGCAAAAGGCCATACAGAAGCCATAGATCCGGCCAAAGAAGCTACCTGTACGCAGACAGGACGAACACAAGGCAGTCATTGCAGTGTCTGTGGGGTGGTGATCAAGGCTCAGACAGTGACACCAGCGCTGGGACATCATTATAGTGGGGATTACGCTTACGATGCAGACGGACATTGGAGAGTATGCAGCCGATGTGCTGCATTGGAGGAAAAGCATAGCCATGCATATGACGATGATAAGGATACCATCTGCAATGACTGTGGCTTTGAACGGACGATAAAGAAGCCGGAACCGGAGAAACCGGGAGGTGGTGGAACAGAAAAACCATTACCAACAGTACAGCCGGAAAAACCGGAAAATCCCCCGGAGAACAAACCGGAAAATACTCCGGAAAACAAGCCGGAGAACAAACCGGAGAACACTCCGGAGAACAAACCAGAGAACAAACCGGAAAACAAGCCGGACAACAAACCGGGGAACACTCTGGAGAACAAACCGGAGAACAAGCCGGAGAACAAACCGGAGAACAAGCCGGAGAACAAGCCGGACAACAAACCGGGGGACAAGCTGGAAAATACTCCGGAAAACAAGCCGGAGAACAAACCGGAGAACAAACCGGAGAACAAACCGGAAAACAAACCGGAGAACAAGCCGGATGAACAACCGGACATAAGAGATGGCGTAGATGTACCGGAGATGACAGAGGATGGCAAGGCAAACACATCGGGTGAAGCTGTGCCAACGGGAAATGTGCAAGGCATGGCGGACGCAAGTACGGCCTTGGATTATGGAGATGGTACAGTCATTGTAACGGTTGTCTGTGAGGAACAGGAGTATACGGCAGGAGTGTCTGATACTGCTGCGGTGGTGAATGCAGTACTGACACCGGCACAGCTAAAAAGTGTAGCTGCTGGAGAAAACATAGAAATCCGGGTAGAGGTGAAGGATATTTCCGGCAATGTACCAAGGAAGGATAAGAGTGTGATTGAGAACGGTATAAAAGAGTACCGTAAGGAGATACCTGATCTGACACTTGGAATGTATGTCGATATCTCTCTGTTCGTTAAAATAGGAGAAGCTGACTGGAATGCCGTTACAGGAACGGTAGAACCGGTCGAGGTAGTGATCGGTATTCCGCAGAAGATGCAAAGCATTGACAGGGAGTTTTTCATTATCCGTTCCCACGAAGGGGAATATACCCTTTTAACGGATATGGATGATGCACCGGATACAGTAACGATCCATACAGACAGATTCTCTGCTTATGCCATTGCGTACAAGCAGGTGAGCCGGACACCACAAGCCGGTAAATGCAGTCTATGCCACATTTGTCCGACTTTCCTTGGCATCTGTTATTTTGTGTGGCTGATACTTATTATGGCAGTGCTTTTGATTGTCTTTAGAGTGATACGAAGAAACAGAAATGTGAGAGAAAACCAGAAGCCGTAATAGAAAATGGATTGTGGAAGTATACATTGGTTGTATGTGTAGTGCTGCAATAAAGTAGAAAATAAGTGACTTTATTGCAGCACATTTGATGATATCCTATGAAAGGGCTTAAAAGTGAAATTACTATTGAAAAAAAGAGCTTGTTGTGGTACACTCTATAAGTTGTATTGGGCTCATTTTTTCAGAAAGGAGCTCAATATGGGAAAAGATTTAAAAGGTAGGGAGCTAGGCACTGGCCTTGCTCAAAGAAAAGATGGTCTGAAGTGCTATACTAACGTTGTAACAGTAGTGGCTAATAAGATATAATAAATC
>ERZ809074.1773-NODE-1773-length-26423-cov-35.792627_pt1 | contig 26423 bp, 39 predicted proteins | sample MGYA00520795_ERZ809074 | MGnify/ENA primary metagenome ERZ809074 (study PRJEB31570, sample SAMEA3212989) | Homo sapiens | biome: human-gut; feature: human gut; material: fecal | place: Sweden | collected 2011 ...
TTTTTGTGTTACTTCCAATCGACACCAAATTTGAGAATGGACCATGGCATTTTATATTCGATAAATCACCTAAGTTAATTATATTATTAGATGAGCCAGTTGTTACTATATTATTGTCATTTCCCTTTGTTATTATCTTTTTACCACTATAGGTTGAAATTACATAGTTATTATTTCCGTTGATATATGCCTCTCTACCTTTATCTGTTAATGTCATATGACAAAAAAATCTCTTGTCCATAAAGTCAACTTTAGATAAAGCATAACGTTCAACAATATCTTTTAGAGGTAATTCTTCCACTATTTCAATGTCCGATGCACACATTTTATCATCTCCATACAACACATCTCCCCAGAGTTTTACTATTGCGAAACGTGAGTTTCCCATCGGGTAATAATTAAACGTGTCAATCAAATCTTTACACGCATGAAAACCATTTTCACACATCACCACATTACCATTAATGTGATATTCCATGCCTAATTCATACATAAAGTCACGACAACGAAAATTTTCGTCAAATGCCTTATATGCTACAATAGCATTTTCTTTACTAATAGCCTTATTCATAATTCTATTATTGTTTAATTGTTTATACCGCAAAGTTAATGAAAAAGTTTGGAACTACCAAATGTTTCATTGGATAATCCCAAACTTTAACTTTTGTTCACATATCAACTTCAATGAATTTCCCTTTTTTCAGTTGATACCATGTGTCAGCCTTTATCTTTTTGCCGTCGACATATTCAGTCTTTACGCATACAGGGTACATCTTATCGCCTTTATGCTTCCATTCGGTCAATGTAATCCAACTACCTTTTTTGGCTTTCACTGATGTTCTTTCACCAGAACACATTATAAGTGCATTTTCTCCGCTACTATCAATTCCGCTATTCCTTCCGCTTGACATGATAGTTGCGTCACGACCAATCGAATTGATATAACCGCAATTTGAGTTCATGCTTATTTTCGCAGCATCTCCGATTGATGCGATAGTCGAACCACCACCACTAGCATACATTGATGATGCGAATCCGCTTGAAAATATATCCGATGAATCTGCTGATGCAATGCTTCCATATCCACCCCTTGATACAATAGTAGTGCCAAAGCCACTTGTTGCAATATTGCTATGTTCTCCAATTGACAAGATATTTCCGCTATAACCGCTACCAGAAATTTTTGAACTACTACCATCAGATACAATCTTATAACTGATACCGCTTGAAGATACACTTGTCGATGCACTAGACACATCTATATTCACATGGCTACCACTTGATGATACTGACTGAAGATAACCGCATGACTTCAGTGAAGACCTATCACCGCTTGAAGATATTAAAGCACCATCAACGTATGATGATATTTTTTCCCCGTCTTTGTCGCTTGCAAACGACTCGTCTTTACATTCGTCATATTCATTCGTCAAAGAAGAGTCCTTTTCTGACATCCTAATAGCAAGTGTTATCATTTCTTTTAACGATAATTCCTTAACAATTTTAATGCAGGATGCACATAATTTCTTTTTGTTGCAAGCATATACCACATCTCCCCACAACTCAACTATGGCATAACGTGTGTGGCTTGACAATTCATAATAACTAAACACATCAATAGGTTTTTCACAGGCATGAAAACCATTTCCACACATCTCCACATCACCATCAATGTGATATTCCATGCCTACTTCATACTGAAAGTCAAGGCAGGAAAAATCATCCTTAAACCCCTTGTAAGCAGTGATTGCATTTTCTTTACTAATACTCTTAATCATAATTCAATTCTATTTTAATCAGTTAATAACTCTTGTTTCTTAAACACATTGCAAAAGTAAGCAAAAAATCCGAAACCACCAAATATTTCATTGGATAATTTCGGATTTTAACTTTTATTAAACTATTTTGTTTCAACAAACTCGCCATCAACCAATTTATATAGGGTATCTCCCTTTATCCTTTCTCCGTCTACATATTCGGATTTAACGCATTTGATTTTTCCGTTATTCTCATACTCAGTAAGCACTATCCAACTACCTACCTTGGCTCTTGCTTTTGTGTTATGTCCTGCTGACATGACCAAAGCATTTTCGCCAGTGCTTTCTATTGTGGACGAGTTTTCTGCTGACATGATTCTTGCATCCGAGCCACATGAGTTAACATATCCGCGGATAGAGTTAATACATATATTTGCGTTATTTCCGATTGACGCTATCTTGCTTTCTGCCCAACCTGCATATAATCCCGCATATTCCCCATCAGAATATATCTCTGCCATACCCCCAGAAGCAACATTTACATCATCTCCATGTGATATGATACGTGAACCATAACCAGATGTAGATATAGAATGAGCCCTACCATTTGATTTGATGATAGGTTCTAATGCGCTTGCAGATACATTCGTATATTCACCTGTTACATCAATTTTAGTTTCTCTTCCACTCGATGCAATGCGGTTATAATCTCCTATTGACAAAATGGATGTATTGTCTCCGATTGATGATATTCTTGCAAAAATATCAGAAGCGTAAATGTTAGCATTCCTTCCACTCGATGCAATGTCCTTGGAACCTCTTGTTGACAATATGGGTGCATTGTTTTCGCATGACGAAATTCTTGCACCATCATAGTTTGAACATATACCATCCAATTCTTCATCACCTGCAATCACAGTATCGTTATTTTCTTTAACTCCAATTACTGATACTGACTTCATAATACCGACACGTACAATATATTCAATGCTAATTTCCTTGACAATTCTAATGTCGGAAGCACATAATTTACCATCATTTTCAGAAAAATCAACATCACCCCATAACTCAACCATTGCATATCTTGTATATGGTGACATATTATAATAGTCAAATACATCCAGAGCGTTTTGACAAGCATGAAAGCCATTCTTGCACACCTTAATATCACCATCAATATGATATTCCTTACCAACTTCGTATTGGAAATCACGGCAGGAAAAATCAATGTTGAAACCCTTGTAAGCAATAATAGCATTTTCTTTACTAACGTTCTTTTTCATAATCAAATTCTTTTCAATTGATAATTGTACCTTAGGACTATCCCTCAGTTTTTATGCGCAAAGATAAACATAATTTTTGAAATAACAAAAGGGATTATACCATTTAACATTAAATTAACAATAATTTAAGATTTGGTCTCAACAAAATCACCATCAATCAATCTATACCAAATGCCTTCCTTAATTCTTTCTCCATCAACATACTCAGTCTTCATTGATTTCAATCTATTTTCACCATCCCACTCTGCGAGTGTAACCCAACTTCCAGTCATTGACTTCACCATGTTGTCCGCGCCAATGGCAACAACAATCGCATTCCTTCCATAACTCTCAATTGAACAACTTCCTCCAGTTGAATTGATTGTGGTGTTACCACCAATTGACAATATTCTGGTGTAGAAACCACTTGAATTAATCGTTGCATAATCACCGCCAGAATATATCATTGATGTGTTGTCCGAAACAATCATATCATTCTCACCAATAGAAAATATCTTAGACGCATCCTTTCGTGAATAGATTGAATTGAAACCATATTTGGATATTATATTTCTGACTATACATTCCTTATCACAATCGCTATAGAAAGACTCCCCTTTCAATATGATTGCTTCGTCACCATTAATACCAGCAATAAATTCATCCATCACAACCTCTTCGTCAATCTTTATGTCGGATGCAAATATATTAACCCCTTTCACATACTCAACATCACCCCACAATTTAACTCTTGCAATTCGTGAGGGAAATGCCCCCTTAAACACCTCCAGAGGCTTTTGACATGCATAAAATCCACTATCTCCATTAAAGTGATAAGATTTGCCTTCCTTGAACTGAAAGCCGTCACAACAAAAATTCTCGTCAAACGACTTATAGGCAACAATAGCATCCCTCTTTTCAATTTTCCTTTTCATAATTTAATTCAATTTATTTAATCTCTTCCTCGTATACCACTTCGTGTGTTGTGTTGTCAACCACTGAAACTACTCCACCGATAAAGTCAAAGTTATCAAACTCGTCAACGCCTGTTCCGTTGTTTGTCTGAATATAATTGATGCAATATTCCTTGCTCCTTGCCCAACCCTTCATTGAAAAATTATTACCATTGCTGAACACTACGTCATAGCCCTTTACATATTCTTCGTATATTGTTTCATTGGTCTCGTTGCATACAATGGAAACAACACCACCCTTGTAATCAGAAAAGTAAGAATTGTCAGTACCATTGTTCGCATTAATGTAATCAAAACAATTCTTTAACGTTTCTTTCCATCCCTTGTTGTTTGACCTGTAATCATCATTAAAAACAACATCATAAGTCTTATTCATAATACAATTCAATTTTTAATAACTATGTTTCTTAAACACAATGCAAAAGTAATAAAAAAGTTTGAAATTACCAAATATTTCACCAGATAATTCCAAACTTTAACTTTTGTTTACATTTTGCTCAGCAAAACATTAAGAATTCTATTCAATACCGAGTCACTTAAACAATTGAGATTGACACTGCCCAAAAGTATTCCACTTGAACTGCATACCATAACTCCATTATCTTCAATCCCACCAAGCGTTATACCGAAAATCGAAATGTCTTCACCAATGCTTATCATCTCGTCACCTTTCAACACAATACGCTTAGAACCACTCTTTTCGTACAAGGCAAACTTGTATTCCGAAATCTTGTTCAATAAATTCTCCATAATATTCTATTTTGCTATTTTAACATTGACAATACGGGCTTCGCCGACAAAATCACCCAAATCTAAACAACCAAAATCTTTGCATGGCATATACTTGTACTCAAGCCTATAAAAAACACTCAATCGATTCATAAACTCCTCAAAGTCCTTAAGACTTCTAAAAGGTCTCTCGAACGCATCCATGCACATCTTCTTGTGCCACTCATCGGAAATGTCAAGGGCTACAACATAGTCATCATATGACACTTCTGGGGTTATGTCAAGAATGCCATAAACATTGTTGTTGAAACAAATGTTTTGACCATTATCCAAATACTCAAGAACCTCGTCATACTTGAACAAGTCAATATCCCTACCAACAGATGATTCATTGAACAAACAAATACGCTTGTTAATCAACTCAAAACATTCATGAACGGCAGACTCCCAGTCAATAAACTGATTGGACAATACAAAATCATCATTGCTACCAAAAAACTCAAATACTACATAAATCTTCTTCTCTAACATAATTTAATCAAAAACACTTGCCTCGGAAATATTCCTTGACTTCTGAGTGCAAAGGTAATAAAACTTTTTCAATTAAACAAATATTCCAAACTCTTTTTTCAAAATAAACCGAAAAATAACACTTGTTAACAAAAAACAAACAAGAAGAACATCTTATCTTTGATTATATATACTAGTAATATATACTAGATATTATATCTAATTTAATTAATAATATATATAATAAATAAATTTAATTAATATATAATATAAACTAATTAATAATACTAGTAATAATATAATATATAATTAATAATAAATAAAAAAAAAAATGGACATTGTTTATGCCTTGTTTTTCGCCTTCATGGCTCACAACAAGGAATAAACAATCCAAATCAGAGAATCCTAAAATTCTAAAAGATTCGACATAATCCAACACACTTCAACGAAAAGCTGTCTTAGCAGGAATTCTAAAATTCAAATTATACCAACTAAGATTCTACAAAATAAAATTTAATTTCAATTCAATTTTGGAAAATACAAAAATACGGCTTGCCGTTACACCTCCAACTCTGAAAGAAAAAAAAGAAAGAAAAAAGTTGCGCCAAAAAGAAAGAAAAGACAACATCCAACAATAAATCTAAAATAAGGGTGTTTTTAAGCCCTCTGAGCGAGTTTTATAGCAAATGTGGGTAGTTATTCACCCAACATCATTTGAGGCTGTTAGAAGCGAAATTTCGTGATTATATATATTTTTTCAGAAAAAGTCTTTGAAATCCTTGTTGGAATGGAAAAACTTTTGTAACTTTGCACCGTCAAAACAAAATTGTCCAATATGCATCGCATATACACGTATGGGTACTTAATAAAGTACCTTTTGAATGACTCCTTAGCTTAATGGATAAAGCAACTGCTAACAGCTTCCCTTAGTTTAACGGATAAAACAAAGGTCTTCTAAACCTTAAATCTGAGTTCGATTCTCAGAGGGAAGACTATCTTTAAATTTAAATTATGAATATAAGAAAAAGAGCAGAATGTAATTGCATTATATGTGGAAAACAATTTTATCCTTCTAGTAAAATGTCTGGAAAATACTGTAGTAGAAAATGTGCAGATATAGGAAGGGTTAAAAGTAAATACGAAGAGTATATACAAAATCCCTCTTTATATAAAGGGGCTAGAGGAATGAAATGGGTTAAAAAGCATATATTACAAGAACAAGAGGGAAAATGTGATATTTGTGGATGCAGTACTATATGGAATAATAAGCCACTAGTATTCATATTAGACCATATAGATGGCCATGCTAATAATAACACTAGAACTAATCTTAGACTTATATGTCCTAATTGTGACTCACAACTAGATACTTACAAAAGTAAGAATAAGAATAGTGATAGAATATATTACCACAATCATCATAGATAAAGCAGTCGAGTCCAAGTTCGAGTCTTGGAGGAGCCACAAACACAAAAAAAAACACCAAAAGAAATCATGTTTATTAGTTTTTATTTCTCCATAGCCACAATGGTGGTAATGTATATCATATGGAGATTCGTATATCTTGAAATTAAAACAGATGAAATCATCTCAATGATAAATGATGATGAACTTAGAGAATATCTATCGAAAAACCCAATACAATTCAAATGGGCAATATTCCTGTTCATCGCATTCATGGGAATCGCATGGCCAGTAACAATAATCAGAATAATAGGAAATTTCTTCGACGACATAAACAACATGAGAGGAAGATAAACAGTATAGTAAAATAAATTGATTTGAAATGGACCAAGTAAAAACAAGAAAACAAATCGAAGATTCTTTCAAATTCATAATATGGACGATGATTCTGATGCTTATAAGTATTGTCGTCTCATCAATGATATCTCTTATATATTTATTAGGCTGACAGGTACTTAAAAAAGTACTTTTCAATATATGGAGAGAAAAAAAAAATTGATACATACTATTGTTTGAAAGAAACACTTTTGGTATATTTGCAATGAATAGGAAAATAGGCTTAATGTTGATAATAAATTGTCTGGTGAGATAATGTAACAACAGGCGGAAAATGCATACTTGTCAATTGAATTCAAATTTCAGAAGACTCTTTGCTACCTATAGGATTTTCCTCTATGCCTCTTTCCTTTTCAAAAAAAAAATATTCGAATGCTATTGCCCAATAAAAATACTTTTGGTATATTTGCAACGAACATAATCCTCATTTAGTTCAGTAGGTTAGAACTCCTGACTTATATTCAGGGTGTCGGTGGTTCAAGTCCATCAGTGAGGACAATTTCAGAAAGGACCCAATAACGGTTATCTGAAAAAACAATTCAAAATAAAAAAGCTACGTCTTCGGTGGCTTACTTCTGAGTTCTGTGAACAAGGGAGTATAAGGATAAATCCATCAATGGATATAAATGTGACTGATAACTGATGCAGCAGTCATAGAAATGGGTAAAACCGTTTTCCACGGAAAGACATTATGGTCAGGATGTCTATGGCAGCTACAAGGCCAATCTGGTGAGTAGTGAGTGGGCATTACGATATTGAAAATATGTCGTTGAGGCTGAAAAGCCAATAAAGGACCAAATGGGTTGTGGTGCAAGATACGCCAGTCAAGCGCTATAATCAGAATAGATTCTATCTAATAGAAATTGAAGGTAGAAGAAATCTCAGTCTTTAATATCCATTTGGCGATGGGTAAGACATGGTGGTGACGCAATTGGAACCTGTTCAAAAGACAGGAGGTTGCAAAGACTCACCTCATCATCAATCAATGTGTCAGAAAAAGATAAAATTCACTTAAATTTTACTAATAAAGCAAAAGTGTGAGTCACCTAACGGCAAAAATAGCCTTATGCTTCTGTAATATGGAGCTACAGTGAGTACCGCAAGAAAAACTGTAAAACAAGTAAAAGTAATGCCTATCTAAGAGGAAGAGGTTCCTTTTAATCCATACCTAGGAAGTTGGCACGAAATGAAAGTTTATGAGCCGATAGGTAAGATTTTAACTGATTTTCACAAAATCGGTGGCTATGATGGATATCTTACAGTAATGCGAGATGTGAACAATGAAGACCAATGCTTCATATGAACGCCATCAAGGCAATCCGAAGTTCTCAGGCTTGTCTTAAAAAAAAAACAAACAGGTACTTAAAAAAGTACTTTGACGGACTCGTAGCTCAGTGGATAGAGCCACAGTTTCCTAAACTGTAGACGAATGTTCGATTCATTCCGAGTTCACAAAAAAATATAAACCGAAAGCAAATTTGAATGCTGACGGCTTAAGAGCCTCGCGAACAGGCCTGTATGATGGAAGAAAATTCCACCTTCAAAGTCCAATTTTGGACAGTTGGCTTTAATCACATTCATTTTATAATTCAATTTTTCCACAGACGTTATCTGTGATAGAACCAGTCTGTGGGCTTTTTGCTATATCAATAAAAATCATATTTATTATTTGAATTAAAAACAAATGATATATGAAAAAAAGATATATTTGCAAAAACTGTTGCTACTACATAAAAGAAAACGGAGACACTGAAGGATATTGCTGCGTTGAACCTTTATATACATTCGTCAAAGAAACACATACAGCATGCAAACTATATACATCAGATATGGATGACGAAGATGTTGATGTGGAAGAAGAAGAATTCATAGAAGAAGATGATTTAATATAAATGACGAAAATGAGTCTTTTGTTACATTTATTTTCAAGACTCATTCTCTATATTTTTAGGTCAAAAGGTACTTAAAAAAGTACTTTGCAAAGATAGGTCGTTGAGATAACGCTCTATCTTTTTTTTTGCTTAGTATTTATTGGAAAAAACAAAATGATAATTAGATTAACGGAAGAACAATTGCTGTCAATAATAAATAAACGTATCAATGAGGCAATGTCTGAAAATTTTTCCTTTGATATGCTAAAGTCTATTAGAAGCCTAAGAGGTAGATTGAAATATTGCAAGGAGCATTTAGGTTTACCAATAGGAAAAGGCTCTTCAAGAATATGCTTTCAACTTGACGATGACAGGATACTGAAACTGGCAATAAACAATAAAGGTATTGCACAGAATGAGGTGGAAGGGAGACCTGACTGGTATCTTGATGCTATGGATATAAAACCAACCGTTTTTGATGAAACTGATTTTGATGACTATCTTTTTATTGTATGTGAATATGTTTTGCCAGCAAATAAAAAAGACTTCCCTAAAATGATTGGAATGACATGGAACCAATATGTGGACTTTGTTAAGACATGCATATGTCAAAGAAAAGGAGGAACACCGCCTATAGACTGGGAAACTTTCGGAAAGATAATTGAAAATAACGAAAAACTGTATTCAATAAATGATTATATCGCAAACTACGATACAGCCGATGCAGGAGACTTATGTTACATTAGGAATTATGGTTTATCAAAAGATAAAGGAATTGTAATTCTCGATACTGGACTTGATGATGAAGTCTATGGAAAATACTATCAACGAAATTAATTGAAATATAATGATGGCAACAAATAATATTTTTGCTGCCATTTTTTTTGCCTACATTTATATTGCTACCACAATAAAACTTTAAGTTATTTTTCGTTAGATAATATATTCAAAATTATAATCCAAAAATAAAGAAATTATAATTTTATTTAATAGATTAACATAAGTTATTCTTAATCAATGAATTATAAAAATTTTGAATTAAATTTAATTTTAGTTAAATAATACTAAAAATATGGGCGACAGTTTTTTTATTCAAAATTACCATCTTTTTTATTCAAAATTCATGTGCTTTTTATTTAGATTTTCGATTATTATCAATGACATATAAGGCGAGTAAAACAATCAAATTCAACAATAAAACAGTTTTACTTAATGTAGTGGTGGTTTACCAATTGTTCCGACGATATATGAAGTGGATAATCAATAAAAGCGTCCCAGTTTTGACGCTTCTCTGTTATATTTTGCCTTTCCTATATTGTTGTAGTCAAATTTTCCACAATCCATGTCCACAGTTCTATTAATGTACTCAGAATAAGAATCCTAAGTTTAGTGTTCTCTCAGTATTCTTTTCAGGGTATTTTTAATTACTTTTTCCAATTGAGACTCTTTGATTCTAATGTACACCTTCTTTATCACTGTATTACAATTTAATTCGTTAGCGGATTTCATTTGATAAGCATAATTATGTATTATTTTTTCCGCATCAATAGGCAAGGAGTTTTCATATTCTTCTATTTCATTATCTTTCATTCTATGATTCGTGGAATCCGAAGAATTAAACATAATCAAAAGTAGTCAATCTACTTTCTCTACATTCACTCCTTGCATTATCTTGCAAGTTTCTCCGAAACGATAACAATACTTCCTTTACCTTCTCATGTCTAAGTTTCTTAGGCTCAAAAGCACCATTATCCAATTGTTTTAAGAGTGATTCTTGTAACACGGTTACAAGCACTCTGTTTCTTATATTCTTTGCGGCATTGAAATCTGCATTATCTCTATAACCACATTCAATACATTCAAATGTCTCTTGGTTTGGTCTGTTCTCATCTTCAATACAACCGCACATAGGACACATCTTTGATGTGTAACTTGCTTGAACAGTTGATACTGCAATGCCATATTTTCTTGCAATATGCTCAACTTCTTGTTTCAAACTACTTAATCCAAGAAACTTAACCTTACGGTTATAGTTTATATCTTTATTATCCTTATCCTTAATATAGCACTTGCCAAAACCATTATCAAGGTTTTCCATCACAATATGTCCAACATCTTGTGAATGTAATGTCTTGCACATATCAGCAATAAGTTGCTGTTCAGACTTAATCATCTTAGATTTTAGCGTGACGAGTTTCTGTTGCTTGCGTTTACCTACTTTGTATTCCTTATTCTTTTCTTTAATTTTATCAATTTCAAGTGATAATTTACAGAAATCATTGACGAGTTTACGGTCATAGTCGTAAGTTGTCTCATCTGATAGGCTGAATAAGTTATGCTTACAATTAACATCAATACCAATTGTATTTCCATTTACTTGTGGAATATATCTTTCTCCATCTTTACAAAGATGAATATTTACTTGATGTTCCTTTTCATTAAAGGTAATAGTGTACTCATAATCGGGATTCTTCTTTCTGTAATCCTTCATATTTCCGTGCCACCCTTTGTTGAAAGTAACTGGTATGTCAAACGATTTTCTACCTAATCCAGATAAACTAATGAATGAATTAATCTTTGAACCAAATTTACTGTTGTAGTCAATTATCTTTGTCTTTCTGCATCTTCCGCTAAAGGTTAACGACTTGAACTCAATAGGATATTCCGAATAATGCTTAACGATACGTTTTCTTTTTGATAATGCAAGATTATATAGACGTTCAAATCCGTATTTCTCACAACACCTTAATATATTATTATAGAACTCACGTTTCTTCTCGTCACACTTGTTTATATGACTGCTGATATAGTTTATTGTGTTTTCATTACCGTATCTTGCAAGATAAGTAAGGCAGTTAGGTAAAAGTGTTTGTTTCTTATTAATGATTACTTTCTTTAAGTCACCTTTCTTATGTTTCTTGGTATCACGCTTGTAGAACTCAAATCCTTTAAAAGTAACAACCTCAAACACAAGTTTATGTTGTATTGCATCGAATTTATTCTGATAGCAAGTAAACACTTGCGTATATAGTTGTGCATCAAATGAACTTGGTATTACACCCTTGAAACGTTCTCTTATTTCTTTAAGGAATTGAAACTTATTGTATTCCAAGAAATGTAAGAGATTGTCATTGACATATTGTGATACGGTGTTTTTGTGGCTTTGAATAAGAACAGCAAAGTCGTATAACTCATCATACTTCTGACGAGTCAAATCCTTTGAATTGAATATCTTTGTGTACTTACTCTGTATTATCATAACCTATTTACTTTTTTCCCACTCTGGACTATTTTCTATTATTTTCCACGATGATGGAATACAATCATTGTTAATGTAATATGTTTCACTTGTATTGTCACTTTCTTGCCCTTGCAATCTCCAAATGTTTTTACTTTTATCAAATTCAGCAATGTATGGTAAGCCAACAAACCCTGATTTTTCAACAAATTGAACAAGAACCCAATCTAGATTAAAATCTTCTGGACAAGCATCAGAAAACTTAATCCACTTTCCATTTATTACATCATCGTAAAATCTAACAATTTTTAGAATCTTATCAAAAGACATTTCGACACCACATAACACATATCCATATATTGTATCATCACTAATTTTTGAAAATCCGTTAATCATAGAATCTTTCGTGTCTTGTATTAATTTAAGTAAATCATTGTTCATTTTTTATTCGCCTTTCTCTTCTTTCTATTTTCCTTTGCTCTCATTGAATATACTTTGCCACTGAAACTTGCAATCAACATCATCATATCATTGACTAGTTCCTCTTGTTCAGTGTATTCTTTCTTATCAAGTAATTCTATTTCAACTCCGTAACTGTTAAAGAAAAATTCTATGAGGTTATATTGAAATCTTGTAAGTCTGTCCTTATGTTCAATGACGACCTTATTGATTTTACCGTTTACAACCAAGTTACACAGCTTAGTGAAACCTTTACGTTTGTCATTCAATCCACTACCCATATCCTTTATAATGTACTCAACCTTTCTTTCAATACGCAGTAATTCGGCGATATGATTTGCACCATACATCTATTCTTCAATAAAATCTGGAATTCTCATCCAATGAGTGATTTTATCTTTTGTAGAAATGTTCCAAATCCATCCACGGTCGTCTTTCTTCATTTCACAAAGAAATAACGTATGAACATCTGTCATCACTAAAACTCTTTTTGTAGAGAAAGGAATGCCATTATACGTTAAGACCAAATCATTGTGATTGCAAGGTAAATCAACCTCAACTTTTATCCACTGCGGCACAGACAAAGCCTCAACAGTTTCTTCCATTTCTGCCTTTATAGCAGGGCAGAAATCGATAATTGCCTGTATCTTTCTTAAAGATTCTTCTCTTGTAATCATTTTATTTCAATATTTTACTATAATTCATAATTTCATTACCATCATAGATGACATAAGTATCATAAGACGCATATCCGATTTCATTTTTATCGTTTATGTGTTTCAGAACCTGTTGTCTTTATTTGTCTTTATCTCGACACTATGTCTTGATTTCGAGTGCAAAAATATAACAAAAAAGTGGATTGACCAAACTTTCAATCCACTTTAACACATTTTTAACACAATCCTTCATACCTAAAGACTCAAAGATTGGAAGTCGAGACTGAACCATATCTTTTGAAAGTCATCACTTCTTCGTTACTGAGACACATGTCTGAAATAAATTTTCCATCATCGTGATTGCATTCGGAACACAAATCACAAATATCACAGATAGACATGCCTTCTTTGATTAAATCTTCAATCTCTTCATAAGGAATTAAACCATAGAAGACATCGTCCACCATCACTCCTTTTCTAATTTTTGACATATCAATATACCTGATTTTCCAAATTCATCAAAAATACTACTTACTTTATTTTCCTGACCGTCTTTTTCAAAAGAATCTTCTTCAATTATTCTGAGTATATCATTGTCGTCAAGAATAGATTTCACATAGAAACTGTTGCGGTAATTCCAAAAAAGACCTCCTTCTTCTCTTCTTTTTCTTTGCAAATCCTTCTCTTTTTCTTCCAAGAATTTAACATACAAATCAGCGACTTCCTTATCCTTACAAACGGCAATCGCATAATCATTCTTGAAAACTATATGCTTCATTTCAGAATACATTTTTGGTTATCAACGAACATCTCAAATGAATTGGTATGGATGTCAAATCTCCACTTATAGCGAGTGTGGTTATCAATAAGGTATCGTATGACTTTGGTTCTGTTTTTGTACATCATTACCAATCAGAAAATTTAGAAAGAATTACTCTCCACAATTATAATAGATTATTGTCTGCTAAAATTTTGAATGCCTCGTCTGTGACGACACAATTCGCAACATATTTCTCTGCATCAAATGTCACTTGAACTCCATCCGTCAAAGCGTACTCTCCATTGCTCGCATTATAGAGTTCACGGAATATATGATTCTGAATATCGTAAACAACATTGTCTGTTATAATACAACCACTAAAAAGGTCTTGGGTTTCATTGATAATGTCAACAATATTTTTCGGATATCCATTATTATAACGAGTCTGCTCGATATACTTCAACCTTTCAGCAGTTTCATCATTGACATAGACAAACTCATCAACGATATAATATCCCAAAGGATGTAGTTCCATAGACGTTTCGTGATAGCAGTCTTCAAGTTTCGAACGACTCATTGGCATATTTCCGAACTTAACATAATCCAATCTACATTTTTCACTACCATCCTTCAGTTCAATGCGTAGTTCCCCATCACCGCTAGAGATACACACGATTTGTGAGATAGGGATGTAATTGAACTTCAGAAAATGCCTACGATAAAGAACTCGCTTCTTTTCGCCATCATCACCAACAACAATCTCTCCACGAGGACATATATGAACTTCCTCTTCCCAATAAACGCTATATGCCATAATTATTTCAAATTTTCGTTAACAATCATAAGAATCATCGACTCAAGTCCTTCGGAAAGATTCTTGAATATGAGATTCTTCTTAAAATTTTCAATACCAATCTGACGAAACAATTCACCGAATATATCATTGATACATTGACAAGACATAGAAACCATCCCATCGAAATCTATAACAACTTCATTATCAGAAGGCTCCATATTAGAAATATCGGTCAATACAGTTCTTGCCGTATATGGACTTATCATGCAAATCGGTGAATAATCCGATATTTTAATAACCTTGCTCATCATTCAACACATCTTTAGGGAACGTTTCATTGATAAAGTCTTTATATCCTTTGAACAGTTCAACACCACGATTCTCCATCGCAAGCATTTTCTTCATTTCACTCTTAATCTTCTCCGCTTCCTTCAGAACACTTCGCTGATAATCAGTCATTGAATAATCCTTGGTCATATAAATGTGCGAATTGAATCTGAAAGAATAATCACTAGGAAATTCATGATACTGTCTATCATCATTAGAAAAATCCCTGAAATATACAGTATGTCCTTCCATTCGCGCTCTGATGATAGCCATCTGATGCAGCGGTGTATTCTGTATAGTCGTAATCATTTTTTACTCACCTTTCAACTGTTTAAGAAGCGTCTCAAGATTCTCAATCATCTTCTGCTTGTAATCCGAAATCTTGGGGTTAAAGAAATCAGAAAAATCAAATGACTTAATTTCACTGTTAACCTTACCAAGAATGTACTGATTACTCTCCTTTGTATTGTTAAGGAACATAAAACACTTCTCGTTGCTCAAAATCATCTTGCTATAGATAAGTAAATGAAGATTCTTCAGAACCTCAAGCATAGAATGACAATCAACATTGGAAAACGTGCCATCGTTATTGTGCATAATGATATGAAGCAGCTTCTCATCACGTTTTTCATAATCATATGTACAAGAAAGCCTTACGACACAACTCTTTGCATCGAGAGTACCATTCTTCTCCTCGATACCACCATATCCATACTCATTATCACTTAAACCGTTATAAGAAACGTGCTTGAATCCAAGATGACGGAGATACTGATGAGCGACACTTTCAAGTCGACAAGCCTCAACTATATAGGGTTGTGCATAGTCAGTGTTGACATGGAATTCCTTAACATGTGATACAAACTTCTTGATAGATATTATAAGTTCGTGCATATCACCAACCTCTGTCACAACATTCTTACCGTCGATGATAGAAAGGTATGAATGATAGCACTTCTTATTCTTCTTGTCAAATGTAACGGTTCCGAGATAACCGCGAGTTGACGCACCACTGTAGTCTGGATACAACAAATCCTTCTTATCATCATTCTTCTCATACACCGTATGTGAAGTCATCAGTTCAATCTCATTAGAGTTGATTTCGATAGTCGAGAATCTATCCGTAAGTTCTTTCTTTGTAATCATTTCTTATTCAAGTTTTAGTGAAATCCTTGATGAATATATCAATATGTCCGTCTGAACCGTAACCGTCAATCAGTCGACCACTTCCTTCTTACATTTGGAAAACCACTTATCGACAATCTTGTCATAACGGAGATAATGATTTCCGTAAACGTATTCATTTTTTTTGTAATCTTTATATCCATAGCAAATTTGATATATGAATTTATTTGTTACTCGGTTCATTGCCGTCATCATAATATTCTTCGAGTTCTGGGTAATAGACCGTCGTCCCGTCATATACCCCCTTCTCAATCTCATCAGCCTTCTTCGCAAGGAGATAAGCCCATACCTTCATTCTCTCTGCTGAATCCCTCAATTGTGCAATGAATTGCTTTCTATCATCCTCATCGTCGAGGTTGACGGTCTGTTCGGCAGCATAGCCCTTACGAGGCATGAAATTGAGATAAGGCATTTCATTTCCATCATCCTCATCAGCCACATCTCCATCTTCAAGAGCGAATGACTGGACAATTACGTTCATTTCACCGAACTTTGTGAACTTATTGTAATCAACTCCTATTTCAGCGTACTCCTTGATGAGTTGTTCTTCAGATTTCTTTGCGTACATATTCGTTTTGTTATTAAATTACTTATTTCATTTCCTTAAATCGTTGATGAAGGTTGTCGAAGAACTCTTCAACATATTCGTAAATGCTCAAAACTTCATCTCAACCTTCTTATGAGTAGAGATAGGGTACATTGCCATAAACCATTTACGGAGTCCAATCTTGGTATTCTCAAAGATAGTGCCTACCTTCTCACTAAAGTTCTTGTTGCACTGTGAGTAACACCATCTACCATCTGCTCTTTTATGACAATGGTGCTTACCACAATAAGGTCATACAACATCATCACCACAACGAGATTCAACAATTGCTTGCTGACACTTTGATTCGGTGTTGAAATACATTGCAACCGAATACAATGAATTGAATTTGCTGAAATTAATCATAGCCCTAATATTTTTATCCAATGCAAAGATACTAAAAATATTTGAAAAACCAAATTTTTCAGCAAGAAAATCAGCACTTTATCTAATTTTTATAGTCAACAAGTATATCATTGCCAAAAAAAAATGGGCGAACCGAAATGATTCACCCTTATGTTTTGATAAGTCAATTGTATTTAGAATAAAGTTTGTATGATTTGTTAATTCAAAGTAAACTAAGCATGTCTTCCACGAACGAAATTCTTTGCACCATTTCTATAGTCATTTGAAAAATCATTTGGCAAATAAATTGGACGATTTCTCTTGGCACTTAAAGCCTTCCATGATGCATCCTGTTCTCTTTCCTTAACATAGGGAAAGGCTTCAGACTCATAATTCTTGTTAAGTAATGCTATCTTGTCAGCAGTTTTCCAGTCGTCAGCATCAATATCTCTATCATATCCATTTGGCATCTTGGTGTACATTCTCATTGCGTTGTCAAACTCTCCGTCATCATCAAAATCTTGATAAGGCTCTGCATCTATAAGATTCTGAATAACCTCTTTGATTACCGTATGTAAATCTGACTCTGTCAATCTAATTAATTTCTGTTTCATAGTATTATTCCCATCCTTTTCCTTTAATATATTTTGATTTTCCGCTTTGATATTTTTCAATGTCAGCGTTTCCTCTATTTCTTGCTTTCATATATGGAATATTGTCATAAGCTGGTTCAACTGCGTCCCTATCAACAAATGTGCCTGGGGCATATCTGCCATCAACGTGGTCAACTTTGGTTTGATGTTTTGTTTTTGGGGAATCTTCTGGATTATCCCAATTGTTCAATTGGAATGTATCTTCCAAATTATGAGCAAGTCTATATCTTCCTTTAGAATCACGACCTGGTGTTCTGGTTTTTGTTCTTATTCTATCATAATATCCTTTCATACCAGTATCTTGATAAGGGAAATCCATTTCATAACTACCTTTGGTATCATCAATATAAAATCCTGTGTTTTTCACTGTTTCTGGTGCTCCAAAGTAATTATATCCATAATCTCTATTGAATGCGTCTTGTCTTGCCTGTTGAAAATCCCTAAGTCTATCATCCGTATATATATCATGCAAACTTATGGAGTGTCGATGTCCAGCAACAGAGCTCTTTCTTTTTGGATGATTTGGTCGTTTAAACAATGTGTCAGCCCATTTTCTCTCGGCATTGGCATATGTTTTCCAATCAAGTTCGGTTAGTAGTTTATTCACAGACTCCTTAATAACTTTGTGCAATTGTGATTCTGTCAATCTAATTAATTTCTTTTTCATATTTGTGGTTTTGTTTTTCCAATAAATATGTAACTTGTTTTGTTTGTTGTATATTTGTATTATAATAAAATTATATTCGTTCGGATGTAATTTATATATTTTACCATAGAATTATATTCGTTCGGATGTAATTGGTTTGTTGAAGGAATTTTATTACAGTATGTTAAAACTTGAACAAAACTAAACTTGTTCATTATTAACTTCTTGTTTCAACCTGCCACTACTTTTTAGCAAATCATTTCTGATTGGGTCATCCATAGTTGGGTAGTCCACAAGCGTAAATTCGGTAGTACTGCTACCTATTATTCTTAAACCTTCATCAAGTATGTTCAATGCCGCATTGTAGTCCCTTTCAATTATTTCGCCACATTGAGGACAAACCCATTGTCTATCCTTTAATGTGAGGTTTTTATTGATGTAGCCACAATTATGACACATCTTACTCGATGGATAAAACCTATCAACAAATACTATCTTTCTGTTATACCAATTCGTCTTATATTCAAGCATTCTACGAAACTCACCGAAGTTCATTTCACAAATGCTTTCTGCAAGATTATGATTCTTCACCATTCCTTTCACGTTCAAGTCCTCCATACATATGACTTGGTTTTCGTCAATGAGTGAATTACTTACTGCGTGAAGATAGTATTGTTTTCTATCGTTTATTTTCTTATATAGTCTTGCAAGTCTAATCCTTGCTTTATTTCTGTTGCTACTTCCTTTCTGTTTCTTAGACAACTGACGTTGCAACCTTTTAATCTTGCTGTTTTCTGATTTTTTGAAATGGGGATTGTTAAATACCTCTCCGTCACATGTTATAACAAAGTCCTTTATCCCAAGGTCTATACCAACAACAGCATCTGTTTCTTTTACATTGTGAGTCAAATCACCATCAACCAATATTGACAAGTAGTATTCACCACAAGGCAATCTTGTCAGTGTTGCTTGCCTAATATTATCGTGATGTTTCTGTAGATACCGAGCATACTTTTCATTACATCTGAACTTAACATTCTTTATGTTAGCAAGAGATAGATGATATGCTGTATAGTCGTTACGCTTAGAGATTGCTCCAAGTTCAAATCGGCAACTTTGCTTATTATCATGTTTTGACTTGAACTTTGGGTAACCAGAGTGTTGTTCAAAGAAATTTTTGTATGCTGTCAACATATCTTTCACCGCTTGTTTTAAGACTTTCGTATTCTGTTCTCTAAGCCAAATGAAATTATCATCTTTCAATAGTTCGTGATGAACAAAGTGTCCCAATGTTGTTAGGTTTTCTGATTTACCGTCATTTTTATATGATTCTATTTTTCTGTTAAGGCATTGATTATAGACAACACGGTAACACCCAAGCAACTTATTTATCATTGTTGCTTGTTCCTTGTTTGGATATAATCGTATCTTAATTGCTCTTAACATGTTTAAAACAAATACATATTTTCTTTATTAAATGTCTCTATCAATATGTTTTTGAATTTTGTTTTTTGTTCTTCTGACAGAACATATTTGTTATTTTCATTCTTACTATACGTGGCAATCGGAACAACCCACAAACATTTAAGTTTATACGGTTTTTCCTTTGTTCCTTCACAACCAGTATCTGTCACATAATATGAAGAAAAAGAAGGAAACTCATATTCATCGTTAACTAATTCCTCATATCTATCTATTACTTCTTCAAATGTCAACTTTTTTATATTTTTTTCTTTCTCCATTTTAAACTTCTTCTACCATAAATAATACTTGCCACTGAAACTTGCGAGTAATGCCATAAGGTCTCTTGTCAATTCTTCTGCATCAGAAACATCTTCCTATACGTTTCCATACTTATCTTCTATTACATCAAAACTATATAAATCTCCATATTTTGCCTCTGTTATTAACACGCCAAAGTATTTGCTAAGATGCTTAGCAATCTCTTTATTTGCACAACCTATGAACCCGATAGCAGCATCAGCAAAACCCACACCATAGGGAGAGTAGAAGTAACCCAAGCCAGCAGTAGCACCATTACCAGCGCCGCCACCAAGAACATTATATTCTTCTCCTTCACTCTTAATCTTGCCTATTACCTCCATTTTATCTGAGTTAATATCACTCTTATAGTAAGTAGAACTCTTAGTTATAAATGGATTATAAGGATAATAGATGTAAGAGTCTTCTGGGTCTTTTGTGAGATGCAAATCCTGACCCAAGTTAAGAGCTTTGCGTATAATATTTAATTTATACATTGCTGCTGTTGCTTTGCTTGTCTTTTTAAGCGTATTAACAATAGCATTTGCATCATCAACATCCATTCCAAGTGATTTCACAGCGTCTTCAAATGTCTTTATATCTCTAAAAGAAGGTGGGTTTAATTCGCTTTCTGAAAAGCATTTAAGCGCAATTTCTTTTAATTCTTCATTACCACTATTATACCATTCTCTTGCTTTTGAAAGTGTTGCATCAAATGTTACATTAATCTTTTTAATTGGTTCCATATTATTCTATTTTAATTCAATTTCTTTAGAGAAATGCCTAAACCACATACAAAACAATAGTAGCATAATACATGCAGGAATAAGCAAAAATAAGGAATTTGTTTTACAATCAAAATAAATTGGCAATGACATCATAATTATTATTAATATAGTTACAACTATATCATAAAAATCAATATTTTTCATTCTGCAATTTTAGATTTTATCACAGCATTTTAGTCCATCTTCTAAATCATAGATTAATTTTACTCCATTAATCTTGATTTTATCAATAAATTTGCCGTCATCTCCTAAGTCATATATGCATACAAATACACCTTTATCAAGGTCTATGTCATTGTCTTCGTTTGCAGTAACCACCAACTCATACGCATAGTCGCCATCATTTACTATTCTTCTAAATGTACCACCAATAATATAGTCAAACGCATATTTGTTAAGACTAATTTCATATTTCTTTGGATAACGCCCAAGACCTCTATGACAATATTCAAACAAAACTTCAATACCAGAATTTGGACAAATTGCCTCGAACTTATCCATCTCGTTTTCATCTATTATTGTTCTGGTGTGTGTTAAGCCACCATAAAACACACTATCTTTTGCGACATTCTCTGTTATTCGCAAAGTTGCACTTGAAATTATACTCATAATTATAAATTTATTAAATTATAGACTGTAGTTATCCACCTTTTTTGATGCAATAAGATATTAAATCTGCATACGCACACATCATTTTTTCGGCTTTACCAGATTGACTAAAATCAAAATGATTTTTAAATTCCTTTACATAATATGATTTACCTGTAAACAGATACGCAATTGCTAAAACAAATATACTACATGAACCATACAAAAAGGATAAAATCGATATTAAAATAGCATATATTGGAAATATAAAAAATGAGGCCAAACAAAGCAATCTATATAAAAATCTCATATTATATTTTTTAATTTAATTACTGTTTTATTTTTTTATTTCTGAAGTTGGAATCAGACTATCATGTTGTTATCTAATTTAATGCCAAATAGGAGGTGTTGAAGTTGATGAACAGTCTTTATGCTTTCATCGTGGCCTCCACAATTGAAATACATATAATTAAAAGAAAAAATAACATATAGTTTTTAGATTCCATATTAATATTTAAAACTTTATTGTGTAGCAATACTTATCTCTGTTAACTACAATCACAATGGTCGTTAGTCCAACTTTGATAGATTTTTTTACTTCCGCCACAACCACCTTGTTTCCAATATCCGAATACTCTAACCGTCTTTGGTGTGCAAATCCATAACAAATAACCTCTATCTGAATTTTCAAACTGAATCATCTCTAAGATATGATTAAAACAAATCGTAAACAACTTCTTCTTCTTAAAGTGACTATATTTTTTACCAATGTCATCTTTGTCTAAATTATAATAACTAAATCTCATATTTTTTATTTTTAATGTTTAACAATCTTTATAGACCATATCAAGAATTTCTTTGAAATTAGGATTGTCTATTACTGCTTGAACATCTTCCATTCTATTAAAAATTGGTTTTATACCAAAGCTATAAGGTAAAGTGTCTTCAGCAATTATATATTCTTTATTATTTTTATTATATAAAATTGTATAACATTTATCAAATTTTACATGTTGTCTATTATAATATTCGGTGATGTTAAGAAGTTGGTTTAATGCTAACAATCTGTTAAGTTGCTTTCTATTGGTTGCACTATTCGGCTCAAACTTATCTGATTCATAAGAGAAATACTCAATTTGTCCGTATCCACTTATCAAGTAACCTTGAAAATTTTTAAATAGTTTATTACAAACATCTTTATATGTAATATATTTCTTTATAGGTTTGAATTTAATAAGCTCAAATGTAGAGTTTTCTTTATCAATTTCATATCCTTTTGGGATTTGTATTTTTAATTCTTTTGTATCCATATTATTTTATTTTGTAAAATATACCACATCGTCAACATTATATTGTTTATTTGTTAAAAAAGTAATATAAGCATCAGTATTACTTAATTTAGATGCATTAATTTTAATAGTTACTTCATTAATATTTTCAACTTTTTTAATACTAATTACAACTCCTTTATCACTAGGAATGTAATATCTATTACAAGAAGTCATAAATAATAATAAGGCAGCAATTATACTAAATTTTAATATTTTCATGTTATTAATTTTTTATACAATAAATCAAATCTTTCTTGGCTATCTTTAATCCTTTCTGCTTTAACTCGTTTGAAGTCTTCAATATCATTTGCGTTTTCAACTAAATCAAATGGAATTACATATGCAGCAGTGTAGAATTTTACTGGAGACTTTTGGTATTTTAGATAGACAGCAAAGGATATTTCTCTCCAAGAAGCTCCAAAAGTTCTAACAGCTGATATTTCATAATAAGCATTATTATCTTGGTATACAGTGCCAACTTTTGGCATTCTTTCCCAAAATAAGTCACTGCAAGATTTATTATCATGTTGTTCAGGAATAAATTTAGCCCCTAATATACCAATTATTATTACAACACATATTAAAAAATAAATCATATATAACCCTCTATAATACCAAATTATCTTTTTTTCGCGAGCAATCTTAGCTACACCATATGTTCTCGGTGTGTCATTCCTTCATTTTTGATTTCGTAGGCCTCCATAGCTTCACATTTCCACTAATTATCTTCGGGTGGTTGCACTTCTTTGAAACCATTGATGGTGAGACTCTTTTTTAATCTCTCTAACTACTCATTTTAAGCAATGCACTGGTCTGCATATTCGTTGCGGAGCTGTTTTACTCTTTCTAAATCCATAGTTTTTTTTATTTAATAAGTTCAAATTCGTAGACAAATACGTATGGGTTTGATTCCCAAGTTCCTTTGCCTGAGATGCGGTCGATGAGGGAGGCGTATGCCTCCTGCGGAGTGCGAAAAAAGGAGTTGACAAGACCGTGATACCAATACGTTGTACCTTCAAGACCTACATTGTCGGCACGCCAAATGCCTTCTGCCAGACAATCGTCCTCACTGATGTCTTGCAGACGTTGTACGCGGATGTTGGTAATTCTAATAGCATGAGGCATTCTTTCTGCTTTTACGAACATCTTGTTTGTATATCCTTTAGATTGCAGAAATTCCTTTTTTAAATCCAAGTCTCCAACTTCTCTTAGTATCTCGGCATGAATATCTTTATAAGATTGAGCAATGGCTATAGTTTCGCCGACTTTGTATCGAGACTTAACCGAGATTAGATATTCCGACGTTTTACCGTACAAAATAGTCTCCTCACCAGGTTTAAGAAACGTTCTTCTTGTCTGCGTCTTCCTGCCTTCTAGTACAGCCTGTGTTAGACCGTACTTGTTGTTGAACATGATTTTCTTCATAATTTTATATCTTTACTTTTTTATATCATTTGCATTAATAAGTTCAAGTGCTTTTGGAAGATTATTTTCCAAATCACCAATCATTCCTATGAATTTCTGACAGCAGCCTTCCTCTAACTCAGGAAACATATAACGCGGTATCTCTCCGCCTAATTGTCTTGCCAATGTCCATTTTCCATTTTCTAATATTGGTGAATCGTAAAATACATGTAGCCTACCATATGGCTCCAATTCATCCTGGTTTTTTGGCTGTGGTTGGCGTTCATCTCTTGCTAACCAAAGGTACCATAGTTGTTTATTTCTTGATGTAGCCATAACTATTCCATAACTTTTACGCCAAAGGGAGTACCATCGGCAAATGTATATTCATTTATTAGTTTTTGATAATCATAGTATTCCACTTCATCATATTGAAATGTAGTTGCAGCATTAATACAAATCGATATCATATTGAAATACTCATGTTGTTGTTTATCCTTTATCCATCCAAATGGTTGATGCTTTTTCATTTCTTCAAAACATTCTTCTGCATCTTTAAATGGACGGTACTTTGGCTTGATGCGATAGTCTTGTGGATTCGTTTCGTTACAGATTTCTAATAATTTATACCATTTATCTTCTACAAATGCCTTAATAATAGGAAAAAATTCTTTTGCTTGCTGCCTGTTCATTTTTTATCCTACTTTTCCCCTTTTTCCAATTCATTAATAATTTCATTAAGCCTACCGCATTCTTTGCGATAATATTTAATTTTCTGCTTTAGTTCCTCGTAGTGTTCCTTCCTTTGCTGATATTTAACAATTGGATATAGCAGTATATTCAGAAACTTTCTCCAAATGTTGAAGTATTCGTCAAAGACAAATTCACTTGTAAGCCCTTTAAAGATGGCAAATGGGATGTAAAAAACAATCATTACTGGAATTGTTATTATCATTATGATAACATCAATGGCTTTCATTAAATTTTTATTCATTTTTCCTCCTAAAATTCTTTCTTTTACATAAATCTTTTCTATAATCACAAGTATTATAGCTTTTACATTTAGAACAATCTAGTTTATTCGTCTATAACTTCTCGTGTCTATCGGTAGGCATCAATGCCTTCCCCTGTCTGTTTGTTACGTAAACCATTCTTGTTAATTTAAAATACAGTAAGTCGGATTTCTCCGTTAAATGCTCATCGCCAAAGTTATAGGTAGGTTTTGTATGTCAGCAACACTGTTCCTACCTCACAGAACTGTTTAATCACTGACCGCAGAGCAAGGAACTTGAACAAATATTCCTTGGTGCCTATGTATTCTCCCCTAACGTAGCACTCATGGTACTTAGGCTAATCAACCTGGGCTTTTGCAAGCCCACAAGTCTTTAGCTTGTGGGTAGTTGACAATTGTTGTTTTAGTTTACCACACAGGAAGGTCATCGTTATTGATGTACATTGTTCTCTCTCCTATATAGACTGGAATCATGTTTATGTCAGAATTATTCTCAGAATCATTGTCATCATCACATTCTTTCAATTCAATATGCAGCTTATGTGTACTATCAACAACATCAGTAATAGGGTAAAATTCATATTCTAGCCATTCTTCTGGTATTTCGTGTGCCATTCCAGAATACACACTGTTTGAATAATGTGGGTCATCATTGTCTCTCATGTCAAGTGATACAAGTGCATTATGCGAAATTACTGTATCAATTGATTCTCTCAGTTTCATTGTTCTTCTTCTTTTCTTGGTTTTAAATTTTCACAACGGCATGTTGCTTCTCCGAAATTGATATTGGCAGGAAAAAAGTGATAATAACTACAATATCCACCATATAGGTCTGCATAAGGACAGCACGGACAATCCCCTTGTATTACATTCTTCATCTTTGTTGGTTTCTTACCTCTCTTGATGTTAGAGGGCACTGAAAAAGTCCCCTTTTTTATGACCAAAACGGAAAATGCTTACGATTTGTAACTTCTCTTTCTGCAAA
>ERZ809074.1776-NODE-1776-length-26394-cov-9.086564_pt1 | contig 26394 bp, 36 predicted proteins | sample MGYA00520795_ERZ809074 | MGnify/ENA primary metagenome ERZ809074 (study PRJEB31570, sample SAMEA3212989) | Homo sapiens | biome: human-gut; feature: human gut; material: fecal | place: Sweden | collected 2011 ...
TCTTGTTGTGGCAATTAAATCCACAGTAAACACAATAATTTTCACAGTAGTTTGCTATATATAATGGAGTAAAGATTGCTACAGAATTTCCAAAATGTTTTCTTGTCTCTTTCTGTGCTTTCTTTGCGATCTCCTCTAAGAACGGTAGTGCTGCTGGTGATAATAATGCTTTAAAATTATCAACAGAACAAGTTTCGGCTGCCAATGCTTCCTTCACATCTTCTGCAGTATAAATATCTGCGTCGTAACTGTTCATCTCCGCAATGACACGGTCCATGATATCAGAATCAATTGCTTCCATGTCATCGGTATATTTCATATGATCTGTATTTTCATCAATTCTTACACTCATGATTAGTCCTCCAAAAATCCTGTTAATGGTGATGATGCACTAGAACCTTTTTCAATGACTCTTCCAAGCCCTGCAAGATACGCACTTCTTCCTGCTTCGATTGCATTCTTAAATGCTTCTGCCATAGCTGGAATATCTCCTGCTGTTGCAATTGCTGTATTTACCATAACAGCATCTGCTCCCATTTCCATTGCCTCACATGCCTGTGATGGTTTTCCGATTCCTGCATCTACAATGATTGGAAGATCAATCTCATCAATTAAGATCTGGACAAAGTCTTTTGTACAGATTCCTTTGTTAGATCCAATTGGTGATCCAAGAGGCATGATCGCTGCCGCTCCTGCATTTACAAGATCTCTTGCTGCATTTAAATCTGGATACATATATGGCATAACAACAAATCCTTCTTTGGCAAGGATTTCTGTCGCTTTGATCGTTTCATAGTTATCTGGAAGCAGATATTTGGAGTCATGAATCACTTCGATCTTAATAAAATCTCCACATCCAACTTCTCTTGCAAGTCTTGCGATACGAACTGCTTCTTCTGCATTTCTTGCCCCAGATGTATTTGGAAGAAGTGTGACACCTTCTGGAATATAGTCAAGAATATTGGCTGTATCATTTGTGTTTGTTCTTCGAAGTGCCAGCGTAATGATCTGTGCTCCTGCATTCTGCACTGCTGCATTGATCAGATCTAAGGAATATTTCCCTGATCCTAAGATAAATCTTGAGTCAAACTCATGTCCACCGATGATTAACTTGTCCTGTTTCATGTTATTCTCCTTTATATATGTATAATTTATTGCCTTTTTTGCTTTCTGTTATCTTCTGATCATCCACCTCCAACAAATGCTACAACCTCTAATGTATCACTGTCACTTAAAATTACATTGGAGTATTCTCCTTTCGGAACAATCTCCCCATTTTTTTCCACTGCAATTCTCTTATCCGAAAATCCTTCCTGTATTAAAAAATCAGATAGTGCAACTGGTTCTTTTAATTCTTTTATCTCGCCATTTAAACGCATCTGCTTCCTCCTTCTTCCTGCTTTCTTTTAAAGGCATAAAAAAAGGGTCCACGAAGAAGCTTCACACCCAGGGTGGTGTGCCCCTTTGTGGACCCGATCATTTCAGATTCACTCTATTTGTAGACTACCATATTGATATTTTTTTGTCAAGTCATTCCTTTGTTCTAAAAAAGAAAAGCCTTAAACACAATCGTGCTTAAGGCTTATGACTCCAACGAGAATCGAACTCGTGATTCGACCTTGAGAGGGCAATTTTATAAATTCCTTTCCTTTATTTCAACGATTTTATACCGCCTTTGCAAAATAATTTTGTAAAAAATATGTATATAATTCACATTCTAATATTGTTTTGGTGGCGAAATTGGTGGCGAAGTTTTATTTAATAGCAAGATACTTCATTGATACATAGTTTTGTAGCTACTTTTTGCAATAAGAAAAGACCAGGGATCTCTCCCTGGTTAGATTAAAATTTAAGGTATTTTGTAGCTGAATACCCTGTTACGCTCTTGTACTTAACTTTCGTCCACGTGCTGCCCTTTGAAATTACTTTAACGCTCGCACCCTTTGGAATCTTACCGATAACTTTGGATGATCCTTTTGCACTCTGTCTGATCATCAATGGGTCAGATTTTGTAACTACCTTAGCATACACAGTTGCTTTGGTAACTTTCTTCACGGCTGTTTTTACAGCTTCCTTAGCCTTGGTAGCTGTTCCCAGCTTTTTATTACAGATTCCCTCTGCAATCAGCTTAGCAATCTTATTAACGTTTTTACCGATCTTATAATCGGACTTGGAGTCACAGAAAAAGCTCTCTGTCATGATCGTTGTTGCCTTTGTGCCATTCAGCATGTACAGGTTCGTTCTCTTCTGCACGTCACGATCTGTAAATCCAGCGGATACCAGTTTCTTCTGTACTCTCTTTGCGTACTTCTTACCATTTTCGGAAACGTATAATACTTCTGTTCCGTGTGCTTTTCCGTTATAGCAATTCAAATGACCTTCTACGACAAGATCATAGTTCTTTGCATTTAAACGTGTCAGTTTCCATGTTTTTTCCTGTGATGCAGCGGTAAATACCTTCTCTGGGCAGATATACAGATCAACACTGTGTCCGTCGCTTTCAAGATATTCTTTTACCTTTTTCATCAGCTTTTTATTGTACTTATACTCGTTTACTCCTCCGCAATCTTCGCCACTTGCAGATGTGTATGATCCATTCTTAAGTAAGCTGTGTCCTACTGTCAATGCGATTCTCATATGCTTACACCTCCTGATTGTTTGATAGCTGGTTATCTTCTGTCTGTTCCTGTTCCTCTGGATTCTCTAAGTCAGTTTCAGGTAACGGAGTCTCTGCGTAATTTGTCCATGTTCCGTCATCTAACTCTGTCGTATGATTGATCTTATCTTCTCTGCTGACTTCCTCTACTTCCTCTAAACCAAATACTGAGTTATTCAATTTCCCATCGTCCAGAAGGTCCTTAACTCCATCAAACCATAGCTGCACGATCTCTTTTAACATTTTATCGCTAACAAATACCTGAATCGGTTTAGGCAGCATTGATCTGGCCAATCTAATTACATAATCAAATTTCTGCTGTCCTTGTTTAGATGCACGGAAGGTTTTCTCTGCTTCTACAAACAGCTTGTATACATCCAGTCTGATCCCTTCCAGACCTTTTTTTGTGATATAGTCGATCAATTTCTTAATCAAAAAAGCAATGATCAATACTGTGATCACTGCCAAAAACAACAACTTATTCTGTTCAAATAATTCTTTCATTTTATCTCTCCTTCTTAGATTCCAACTTGTTTGAATGCAAATCCGAGCACTACTCCAATTAACGCAGTCAGGACATGCATAGATATGCTTCTCCACTTCTCTCCGTCTCGGTTTTCTAACTCTTCAAGTCGTTTATTCTGTTCTGTTTGGTTAACAAGCATATGTTCCATGTTGATCGCAAGCTTTTGCACGGACAGCGTGAGGTCGTTAATCTGTCTTACTGTCACTTCGAGATCTGCAATTCTTTTGTTTTGTCGGGTTTGCTCATGATCAACATCACTTGCAAATGCATTATGTTCATTTCTACTTATGTATTCATCCGCCATAACGCTCCCTTCCGTCATTCAACTACTTCTGCGTCGTCATTGTCCTCATATATACAGTCTTCTTCGTTTGGCTCCTGATCTTTTGTTGCTTCTTCATATTCTTCTTCGGAGATTGATGTGTCTTTTACTAGATGGCATTTTTTACAATCCTGTGTAATCACATAACCTTTCTCTGGATCAATTGCATAACTAGGTTCAGTCCATTCGTGATTGCATCGATCTATTTCTTCATCATCAATCTCCTTATTGTCTTCATCTTCTGAATCAATTTCCTCTTCCTGGTCTTCGGTCTCTTCTGAATCATCTAGTTCTTGGTCTGTATCGGATTCTTCGGATGCCTCTTCCTCGATCGCTGCCTTTTTAGCTTCTGTCGTTGCTTCCGTAGTTGTTTTTTCTTTTTCTGTTGTAGTTACCTCTTTTTTCTCCGCTGTAGTAGGCTCTGTTTTCGCTTCCTTGCTTGGATTTGCAAATGTGTATGTTGCCGCCAATATTGCACAGATTGCTACTACGATTGCTACAATAATTCCTTTTTTCATTGTTTTCTCCTTTCAGATCATTGATTTTAGACATAAAAAGAAGACCTACTAGGTCTTGCTCTAATTCTTATAAAATTTTTCATTTTTACTTCACTCTTTCTCTTTTAAGCGGTTATATATAATGTTCGGGGAGATTCCCTTATCTCTTCGAATTTTCATATACTTTCTCACCCCTACGCAGTTATGGTTGGTTTTACTGTGTAGGGGAATTTGATTCTTCTTTGATATCCATCAGATTGTTGTACTGATCTTCCGTAATTCTTCCAACTGCAAAAAATACATCAATCTTATTTTTAAGATCATCTGTAAGGCCATTTCTTTCTTTTAATTTTAATAGTGTTTTGTATAACATTTTACATTACCTCCAATTCTGTTAATGCTACTGCATACTCTGAATTAACATATGCTTCTGCACTTTGTGTGTCTATGTCCTGTGTCTTTGCATCCACATCATAGATGTAATCTCTCGTGTCTCCTAATTGCTGTTTTACATAATCCCATCCGTTTTTCATCGAAACTGGATAATTAAATGTTGCATATCCGTCCAATTCATCCGATGTAACAGATACATTTGTTACTGGATAATATGTCTCTAAGCTCTTTAATTTATTTATATCTTCTTCGGATAAATCATGTTCAATTGGTTTTGCAAGAACATACTGAACAATTATTTCATTCTCGTTTAATAATTGTTTAAATTTATCCAAAGAATCTATACTTGACGAGCTATCAAATGAGATGGACATTTCTAAATCGTATGTATAAATTTTACTTCCTTTTAATGTAGTATCATCAAACGTTAGATTAGTATAGCAAAAATGAGATGATGTTGTATTTTTTATATTTTTAATAATTCCCACAGACTCTGTATATCCATTTTGGATTAGAGACATTTGAAATATATAATTTCCAGATTTTCCTCCTTTTATAAACCTCCAATTAAAATTAGCATCTAATTTTACCTCTTGAATCCTTTGAATATACTTGCCTTTCTCAGCGTCTACATAATCTGCTATGTATTGCTGTCCATCTATTGTGATATTTCCGCCACTTGAAACAGGAATAGCGTTAAGAGTATACGGCAGATTTACTACTTGTTCTTTATATTGTTCGTAGTTGATGTTTGTCTCTTTTTCAAGCATAACCATAGGACTAAGGACATAATCCACTGTATTACCAGTATTAACACAATGTGAAAGGATTTTATTATCTTTGTTATAAAATAAATTTCCAATCAGTTTTATTCCGTTACTTGGACTTGATGAAAATGATTCATCGCTCCATTCTATCCCTTCGGATAAGTTAATATAAGCATTTCCTGTTGCCGTCCCAAAAACATGAACCCTTCCATCATTCATCACGTCAAAAGTGACTCCATTCGTGACTTTTGATTTATCAGCATACGGAAATGGTAACAAGTTCTTTCCATGAATTTTCACAACAGGATTCACAACACTTCTAATCTCTTGTGGATAATCCTGATTTGGCGATGGAATACCGCCTGTATATGGTTCATATGCTGTTGCTTCTGTACCTATTTCAATTTGAATATCTTCAAGATTTGTTGCATTTACAGCTAAATATTTATACCCTGTTGTATCCAACGTATATGATCTATTCAGTCCATCCATTTGTATTCCATTGTAACAATCAACATTAGGCACTTCTTTTGTAGGCAATGTATTAATATTACCTACACGATATCGCTTTTGTACGTTTCTTGTACTAACAGTTACATATGACAATTTACTCACATCTATATATAATCCGCTATCTGTATCACTAATCCCACACGTTGTCGCGCCTGAGTTAATCCATAGACCATTATTTACACCATTTGCCAGGTTCTTACCAGTGTACTGTTTCTGCTCACTCCGCCCATATAGAATCATGTCCTGTATTTTACTATTGTCAGAATCTTGCAGATAAGATTCTCCTATACTGTTCGCGTAAAACTTAGTAATCTTCTTATCTTTCAGTTCTTCAATATCTGTTTTGGCTTCTGCAATATCTTCTTTGTTCTGTTTAATCTGCTGTACATTTTCGTTTTTGTTTATCTCTGCAACTGCATTATCTTTTGCATCGTCGACAGCATTTACAGCGGATTCTTCTTCCTGTGCGATCGTATTTACCGCTGTATCTTTTGCATTATTTACGTCATTGATTGCATTGTCCCTTGCCGTTTCAATTCCGCTAATTGCTTCGTTGCCTTTTTTGATAACAACATCTTTCAAATCATTAATATTTTTCTTTGCAGTGATCTCGGCATTCTCAAGATCTACAAGGGCTTCTGAACTTTTCTGCTCTACTGCTGACTTAAGCTCTTCTACATCACTTTTTGCTTTCTGTACTTCTTTCTTGTCGGTTTCCACAGCTGTACGATCTGTAGCAATCTGCTCCGCAGTACTATCAATTGCTGTCTTTAACTCCTGTATAGCTTGCTTGCTCTGTGCTGCACTCTTCGCTGCTGTATCCGCTTGTTCTGCGGATTGCTTTGCTTCCTGTGCTGATCTGCTTGCTGCTAAAGCATTACTATCTGCACTGTTAGCTGCACTTACAGCCGTTTCCTTTGCATTTATAGACGCCTTCGCTGACTGCTAGCTATATCTGCCAATTTATTGCTTTCATTCGCACTGTTCTTACTTGCTTGTGCAGACGTACTAGCCTCTTGTGCAGACTGCTTTGCTTCTTTAGCTGCAGCTATGCTTTCACCCTTTGCTGTTTCGGCTTTTGTTGCTGATTCATTTGCTGACTCTGCTGACTTATTTACCTCTGCGATTGCCTCTCTAAATAGCTCTGCATCCTCTGGCTTTTCAAAGCCTTCCGGTTTTGGTCGAGATTTTACCGACATTGATACCTTGTATTCTGTCTGTCCGGATTCTGAATCTGCAAGATAGACAAAAGCATAAATCTTATAATCCATTGTTGTAGCATCGTTTTCTAGCATGCTATCTGGAATAACAACATCTGTCACTCCATCTTTTGTTGTTCCAATTCTTGTAACAGATTCTCCACCTTTTTCTTGCAGCGAAAAATGAATCTCTACAGCTGTCGGCAATTTAATTCCTTGCAGTCTAAGAATTTGTCCATAGTCGTACTGCCACAGACCAGCTACTGTTGTGTAAATATTTAATACATTTGCTATAACCATATATATCCCTCCTTACGCTTCGTCGGTAAATATCAATAGCGCCATAGGCTTTGTCCTTAATCCCCTACCATATAAGAACATGTTACATTCAGCCATTGATTGACTGGAACGTCAATTACAGATGTTGTACCATAACGTTCTATGCTAACTTTTCTAGTATTATAGTTAATGACTAGTGAAAACCTGTTAAGCCCACTTCCTTGTTGTACAAAACGTATATCTTCCATAGGAACTTCTATCTCATCTGGTAATTTAAACATTTCAACAACAGGAAGTCCATTACCGGTACTTTTTGTACTTAATACCTTTGAATTTCCAATTGTTCCAATGATGCTTACAACATTCCCATACTGACGTACCCTAACTTTGGAACTTGCTCCATAATGAGTACAACCATTAAAAAAAGTATCGACAGTGATCCAGCCTGTATCTTTGATCTTCTGCTTTTCCAATTCTTTCTGTAAAGTTTCTAATGTGACTACTTTTTCGTCAATTTTGTCCATGTTGTCATTTATGTCTTTAATGTTTACATGATCGTTCTCTTCTGGTTTTATCAGATTTAAATTTTTTGTTTTTGTGCTCATGGCATTTCCTCCAATTCAGTGCCGCTTCGTAATCCTTCCCATGTATACTTGTGCATCTCGCTCCATGTGTACTTGTTCATTGTTTTCCATTTGTTGTACCTTATTCCAATGTCCATCGTGATATTTAACGGCACAATCTCTTCAAGTAGCTTCTTAAATTCGTCTTCCATAGCTTTTTTCTTAAGGCCTAACAGGCAAATCATTTTCATTTCGTCAGGTACAATGGCAATCGTATAATTTCCTTTTCCTAACAAATCATTCATTTTATTCATAAGGCTTTCTTGCGTGTATGGATAGCTATCATACCATTTCATCATTACGCGGAATCTCCTCAGTTCTAGGCTATCCGTATCCTGCGGATTTATGCCAAGAATCTTTTCTCGTCGTCTTATCCCTGTTTCTGATGATTCTGCAATAGTCGTATTACTATCGCAGCCTGCAATGTTATCCTCAAATTTTTGTCCAACGACTTCTTCAGCATCAAATATCGCTTTCATTTCATCAATTTCAAATATACATTCTGGATACTCTAAGTGCATGTTATCACTCCTTTGATCGGTACAATGTCTTTTTGTAGTGTTATATTTCCATTCTGATCTGCGTTTTCTAATACAACATTAGATACATCTACTACTCCTTCGATGTTATAAATCGCATTTTCAACAGATGCGCGTCTTACAACAATACTATCTGTCGTTGCCCATTTCTTTCTTAATTCGAGTAAATAGGCTTCAACCGCATTATTTATCTGCGTAGTAAGTCCTTCAGTCGTATATTCTTCATCGCATGTAATCGCAGCACTGACATTTATCGTCTGTGATTCTACCGCTTTGATCGTTATCACATGCCCGATCGGTGCAATTCCGTTTCCATCTCCTGGCGAACTTATTGGATCAACCTTTTCCTGCACGCTTGAGACAAGCTCCTGTGATGGCGCTCCATACTCATCCGATATGATCGCAATATCTATCGTGCTGCCAATCCTTCGATAAGCTTTTACACCGCCAACTCCATCAATTGCTCCAATTTCCTGTTCATAATATTTGCGGTTCCCTGCATATGGCTTGATTTCAAAAGAATCCAATAATCGCATTCGATACGATTCTTCATCCTCTTCATCTTTTCCTTCGACAAGTAATTTTGTCAACAATGCATCTTCCAATCCATCTACATCATCTAGGCACATAAGATCTCCAGTCCATCCATTCGGTTCTGATCCGGCATCTTCACATTCTAACCTGTATTTATGCTCTTCATCGTTGATCAGCTCCGTTACAATGTAATTGTAATCATCTCCGGAAAACTCTGTACCGATCGGTACCGCAACATTAAACACTCCTTCGAACTCTGCTGGCGTCGCTTCATCAATGTAGATTCCTCGTTCTTGTCCAAATTTAACCAAATGATCAAGATCTGCCGTATCTGGATACTGATTGTCTGCAACTGCTCCAAGATCTATGTATGCCTGCTCCAAACGTGCTGCTTGTTTTGCACACGCGTTATAGATCAGAGAGCCTTCGCTCGTGTCCAAACCATCCGGCATATCTTCCATCATTTCATCCATGATTGACTCAAATGTTACATCCTCATACCTCGGCTGTTACCTCCTCTTCTCCGTAGTCTGTTAATAATGTAAATTGTATTTTTAATCTTTCAGCTGATCGTTCAATTTGCAGATTATCAATCCCACTTATATATGCATTTACTTCCAAGCAATCGGTAAGCATTCGATCAACCTCAGAATAGACATATTCATCGGAATATGTCTTTCCAATCAGATCACAGATTTCACAACCATAATCCCAGGAATATTGAAAAAACTTATACCGTTGAGTACGTATTGCAAAATACGCCCATACTGCAAGAGCACGTGCTCCCTCTGCTATCTTTCCTGTTAATTTCCCTGTTGCAAAATCTATATCATACTCTCGTGGATAATATTCTTCTTCCTCTTCCTCAATCAGCTCTTCTTCGAATGGAAACATTAAGCACTCACCACCTTGCAAATTACAACATATTGGTCGTCACTGATCTGAATGATCAGCACTGTATCTCCATCGGCAATAGTTACACCATCAGCGATCAAATAATCTTCTGGATCAAGTCTCTGTCCTCCGATTACCACCTGTCCGCCTACGACACGTGCAAGTTGTAACTGTTCTGGATTATCTTTACTTCCCTGTTCTCTCATAACATTTAATATTCTCTCATATGCGTTCCTTACAGTATTCTCCTTCCTTGTTGCCAATGCTGTACATAGTATGTGCTGCTTAAGCTACTGATCTTAACTCCACCAGAGGAAGAGCAATGAATAAACTTTCCAGATCCAATATAGATCCCTACATGACTTGCTCCGGCTTTATATGTCCCCTGAAAAATCACTAAGTCGCCTTTTTTTAAGCTTCCCTTAGAAACTTTCTTGCCTTTTTGCGATTGTGCAAGCGCTGTCCTTCCAATGTTTTTGCCGGCGGATTTTTTGAAAACGTATGAGGTAAACCCAGAGCAATCCGATCGTCCTGATTGTGGAGATGATGCTCCGTAAACGTATCTTACTTTTCCAATATAAGATTTCGCTTTTTTTATTACCTTATCAGCTTTCGATCTTCCAGATGATACTTGCTTGTATCCTGTCCCATTTCCAATAATTGCGTAACCTGAACGTCGTCCGAACCGATTGCATTGTGATCTCGTCTTCATAAGTAAATCGAAATGATAGACTCCATTGACTACCTTAATCGCTCCACCTCGGTCATTGACTTTATGGACCTTCTTGTCTCGGCTTGTTTTTGTTCCCAACACTTGGATCTGCGTTCCGTATTTTATACTACCTGGTGCTGCACATGTATATTTGCTTGGATCCAATTTCTTGCCCTTGCAATCATAATAACCACCTTCCATTTTGTTATCTGCTGGATAATAGGCTGTATATAATGCTTTTACCTTTTTACCATTTAGGATTCCACTGCTTTTTGTGCTAGAGGAACTACTACTTGATTCTGTGTCACCTTCTTCCGTCTCCATCAAATTCTTAAACGCAAGTTCTAACGTCATCATATGCGTTCCGTTTTCAAATGTATGCGTGTCGTTACTGATCCAAAACGTTCCGGTCAAACCAGAATCCGTATCATTTATCTTTATTCCATATCCTGACTTGCATCGAATGTCTCCGATCGCAGTCAATGATGCAGTCTTCTCAAGACCAGCAAGCGTATTTTTTGCTTGCTTTTTTCCATTTCCCTTTTCAACTGTAATTGACTCCTGGAATGTACCATAAGTCTTTACCCAGTTTTTGTTTGATACAGTACCTATCTTCTTATTCTTCTGGTTGTAGATCACAACCTTATTAACCATGCTGTCCGTTGTTTCCTCATAAGATGATTCTGTGATTCCTTCCTGCTGATTCAATATAACTGGAAGCATTGAACCCTTTTTGATCACTGACAGTCTGTCTCCTTCCATGATCGGCTGATAACTTGTCCCTGTCTTTTTATAGGCTTTTGTATATGCAGCTAATATCATGTTGTAATACTCCTTATCTGTCACTAACAACTTACTGATCTTCATGTTTGTTTTTGCAATGCTTTTCGTCTTTATCTTCAAGTCTTTACAGATCAGCTGTGTGATCTGCTCCGGCTTCTTTTTCTTAAACTTGTAGGTTCCTTTGGAACGTATTAAATGCAGCATATAATCATAAGCGGTGTATGTGATCGTTCCTGCTTCGCCTTTTCGTCCTCGCTTGGTTATCTTGCCGTGGAACAATTTTGTTTTACCATTATAGAAGCAGATCACATCTCCATCTTTAATGTTTGGCACTTTAAAATGACTGTCTCCTGCTTGATTCAGTATCGTAAATTCAAAGCAACGTGCCGCAGAGTATGCACTCCCAGACCACGTCATTGTTCCAATCATATTCGTTATGTTATTGCCATTTTGCGTAACTTTTAGATCTAAACTCATTTTACAATCACCAGCTTCGTTCCTGGGTAAATATATCTCCCATTACTGCTACTTCTTCGCCCATGCTTCTTTGCTGCTTTTTCAATCACTGTTTTGTTCTTCTTATAAATCTTCTTCCAATTCGAAGATTTCCCTGTTTTCTTTTTGGCGATCTTCCAAAGTGTATCGCCTTTTTTTATTGTGTATTTTGTCGTTTTGGTACTCTTCATACTTCTTTTTTTGCTGTTGCTCTTTTTTGTTACCTTTTTGCCGTTCGATGTCTTTTTCTTTGGCGTTGAATAAGATACTGTCACATATTCTTTTAGATTCAGAGTAAAAGCAACATCCCCAGAACTATCTTCCTCTCCATACTCAAAACTTTCGATCGATACGACTTTATTAAAATTCACTTTTCCTGTCATAATAAAAGTGGGAGTGATTTTTCCTCTCTCCCACTTTTTGATTTTCTCTACGTAAGTATATGGATTTGTATCAAATCCGGTATACTGGCAGAAATTATATTTTTTGGCTGGAAAGAAGGAACTTATTTCTACAGTTTCTAAGTTCCTCTCTCCAAGCAGATTCACCTCGCCTTTTCGATGCACGTTCTCTGACGTGTTCTGTTGCGATGTTGCAATTTTAAAACTAGATGGCAATACCGGAAACCGGATCTTGTCACTTCCATTATTTAACCAAATTTCCATTAACTATCCTCCTATACCGGTACTGCTTCTAATTCATCAGCAAGTGCCTTCGCAATCTTATGAATATCTGCTTCTTCACGGACTATGATCGTATCAGCAAATTTTTCAATACGATACGTTTTCTTTCCGTCTTCCCTTGCACGTCTGATAGACTCGTCGTGTGGGTACACCCTCGTTCCATGTGGCAGATCAATCAATTCTCCACCTTTTTCATGTACCTGAGCAAGCCCTCCGGACCAGTTCAGCGTTCCTTTGGCAAGCATAGGAATCTTTGGAATATTAATTCCCTTACCTCCAAGTTTTGGAACCCAACTCGGAATTTTTAATCCATTCAATCCAGATATAACTGAATTTACAAGTCCTATTACCTGATTCAATGGTCGTTTTGCAAATCCAACAAGAGCCTCAAATGCTCCTTTGAATATTGTTTTCACACCAGTCCATGCCTTTTTCCAGTTTCCTGTAAATACACCTTCTAAAAATGTTATTATGCCACTAAATGCTGTTGTAACTCCATGAATTATGTCCAGTGTTGATTTAAGCCATCCTGATGCTCTGGCTACAATAAATTTAAATGCAGCACCAAATGCAATTTTAAATGCTCCAGCAACAAATGTTGCAGCTGGTCTTAAAAACTTAACAATTGCGGCTCCTGCTTTTCCTATCTTTCCAAAAAAACTAGCTGCCATTGATCCAATCTGACGAGCAGTTTTTCCAAGTTGTTTTGTATCAACTCCTGCTGCATTCATTGCTTTCACAACCGCTTTCTGCATTTTTTTAGCTCCAGCTGTTATCTTGTCCCAGTTTTTGTAAACGAGAACAGCTGCAACTGCAATAGCAGCAAGCACTAATGCAATCTTTCCTCCAGGTCCTAAAAATGCTGATATACTTTCAGCCTTTGTAAATTTTGCATATAATCGAACCATATCTCCAGCTAATCCGCCAACACCTTTTGTTAAATCTCCTATAATTTTTATTACAGGTCCTACTGCTGCCGCTGTCAAAGCCATTTTAACAATAAATTTTTGAGTTTCTGGACTCATGTTTGCGAACTTCTTCGCAAGATCAGCAAGTTTTGTTGCACCCTTCGTGATCGATGGAGCAACTACCTTCAAGACTGATGCACCAAATACAGTCATTGAGTTTTTTGCACTATTCACTGATTTCTTAATGTCTGTAGTTGATGTTTTCATGTCCTTCAAAGCATTTTCTGTTGAACCAGCTGCCTGATTCATCTTCTTTGTCTTTTCTTTGAAGGTGTCGTATTGCGAACCAGTGAGTGCTAAAGCTGCCGTAAGTGCTCTCGAATTACTAAACAGCTTCGCCATCTTATCTGATTGCCCTCCAGTTTCTTTTTTTAGAATCTGAAGAACTCCACTCATGCCTTTCGCTTTGATCATTGCCTGTCCGTTCTGATATCCATATTTTTTCATCAGTTCGGACATTGCATCGGTTGGCTTTAAGAGTCCTGTGAAAAGTCCTTTGAGCTGTGTTGTAACCTCTGCGGTATTTCCAGTGACACCTGTAAGAGTTGCCATACTACCAAAAAGCTCTTGATAAGACACGCTTAACGAATTTCCAAGAGGAAACAATGGCTGCATTGATGCCGCTAATTCTTTATACGTTGTAACTCCTAACTTTTGTGTTTGGAATGCCATATCAGAGATACTTTGTGCCGTCTTCGCATTTACACTGTTATACCCCTTCATGGCTGATGATATCAACGCTACAGACTCAGCAACTGTTGATCCTCCACCTTTTGCTGCTTTCGCAGATATTGCAAAAATATCTTGTGTCTTCTTACCACTGTCTCCAATGGAAGATATCATCTGATATACACCTTTTGACACAGTTCCAAGTGCAATTCCTGTATCATTCGATACCTGTATTGCAGTATTTTTATATTTTTCTAAGTGATCTTTATTATCGAGCAATGTATTGACCTGGCCCATATCCTTCTCAAAGGAACTTGCCATCTTAGCAGTTGCTCCTGCCACTCCAAGGATCGGCATCGTCACATTTTTTTGTAACGATGCTCCAACCGACGACATGCTTTTTCCGACATTTTTAATCTGATTTGCCTGGCGTTTCATATAGCCTACTTGATGTTTTGTCTGTTCTGCCGCCTTTTGCAATGGTCCTGTGTACTTGTCTATAAGTCGTAAGGTCGCATCAACTACTTTGCTCCTTGTACAAATCCTCTCTTTCTTGACATTCTTTTTTTATGAATCCTCTTATTAGTATTCTCTCATTTGCTCCAAGTGAGTAATAATGCGATGGTGTTATGTTATGATCACGAAAGAGGAGATACGCCATCTGCATATCTCCTCTTTCGTCGATTAGTTTTTTACATCTTCATCTGTTATCACCTCTGGACTGGAAAGTTCTGCAATCTTAACTGCAATATCTGCAATTTCTGTCTTAAACAAGATTTTAGCCAATTCTGCTGCATTCTGTGCACCAAAATGATCCTGTAATTCTTTGTTTGTAAGATCTGGATTTACAACACCTTCAGCAACTGTCATTGAATTTGCCGCAAACGAAAGTGTATAATCATACGTACCATTTTCGTTCAGTGGTAATGTCTGCAACTCTGTTAATCTTTCTGCATCAATCTCCTGAATCTCAATCACAGGATCACCAACAAGTTCCTGCATATTTCCACTCTTATAAGTTCCTCTTTTCTTATTTCTTACATCGTTTTTGTCAATCTGCAATAATTTCTGTAATAAATCCATATATCCTCCTAAATTGTATCAATCATTTCTGCATTCATAAATGTAAATGCGTATGATTCTTCACCTAATTTGTTTGCTTCCCAGTCTGCAAGAGTAATTTCATCGAAACTTACCCCTGTCAGCTTTACGCGTTCATTTCCTAATGCTGCCGGATCTTTTACCGCTGAAATGATTGTGATATCCGGCATAATACCCTTTTTTACATCTTCCAGCAATAATTTTATCATATAAGATGAAACCTTATTTAATTTTAAGGTTCCTGTTCCCTCAAGCTGTGTGATCTTCTTTCCCTTATTCAATGTTCCACACTGCGGTACATCTGACTTTGTGATCTTGTACTTTGCTTCTAATGCTGTCGCTTCTGCCATATACTGATCATTCAGCCACACATATCCATATGTACCATTGATCACATTGTTTACATTATAACTATCCCTTCATAAACCTCCTGATCTTTGTCAGAGTCTGACAAATTAAATATTGATTTCAAGATATACGTCTTCGATTGCATCATTCATCTGAATCTGTGCAATTAAGAACACTTTATCTCCTGTATTTGCCTGTTTGATCTCATCACTGCTCATTTCTGTCGTATCAACTCCATGCTCTGTTAAATATTTTTTGTTGCTTTCAATATCAATACTAACTGTCGCAGATACTAATACATTCTGTGCAACAAGGTTATCCATATAACCCTGTACTGCTGCAACTAATACACATTTATTATCATAGATATTTGTCTTCTTGCCGATCCATTCATTTCTGATGATCGCACGAATATCCGTCCTCATTGTGTCCATTACATCAACAAGCTTGATTTTCTTGTACTGATCACCTTTCTGGTCCGTCTTTGTTGTCAGTGAATTGACAGCACGTGCGATTCTTACTTCTCCTGCATCATAAAAAAGAATCAGTTTTCCAGCATCAACCGCTGTATCCATTTCATTTTTTGATAATCTTGTACAATCTGTTGCATCCGATAAGATACTGTACGTTGCACTCTCTGTGATCGGAGTTCCTGCAAGTAATCCACAAATTCGTGCACAATACTGTTCTGCTGTGTATAACTTGTCCCCAACAGTTACGCTTTCTGTGGAAAAGTTTATAATTGCTTCATTATCTGCGGTATTCTCAGGAAGCACCGCTTTCACAGACTTTCCGATTTCTCTCTGTTCTTTTACCCAGGCAACAATCTTTGCTGCTTGTCCTTCTGCTGATCCACTTAATGCAACATAACTTGCATCTTCATCTCCTAATGCTTTTAATGCATCATCAATCTCTGTATAATCAGCACCCGCAAAGGCAATGATTGCTCTCTTTGGCTTCTCTGATCCACCCAGCAGCATCATATTGATCTGCTCTGCAAACTTCGATGCAGCACTTGGAATCTCATCTCCTGGTGCGATCTTTAGGATTCTGTCTTTGTTTGCTGCCGGTACGATCAGACCAGCACTTTTGCTCCCTGAACGCTCAACTAATGTTTTTGCTAATTCGATAAATTTTATTGTAATACTAGGAATGCCCCTTTGTTACAACCTCCTTTATTTTAACTTCTTTCATCATCTGCTCTGTTGCGATTTCTCTACAATCTTCAAAAAATTCAACCTTAAATACAAATTGTATAATATTTCTTGCCTGTCCAGTATATTGGACTTCTGCATCTTCTACAAAAAGCTTTTCGTCTCCAACATTTAAATGATCGCCTAATTTGTCTCTTATCTTCTCTACAACTTCGAGCTGTTCAGCTTCATTCTTCTCATATTGTAAAAGTGTTGTCTCAAACATGTAACTCGATCGTGTAATACTTGCTGTCTCCCTTTGTTTAAAGATCAGCGGTATCATTTGCACAAATAAAGAAGGTGTTTCATACCCTTCTTCAACTTCGTTGCTGTAGATCTTCATTTCTGGAAGTGCTTCCCGCAACACTTTTATATAACTTAACTTCAATTCTTTGATCGGTATCATTTGTCTATTTCCTCGTGAATCTTTTCTAACATCTTTTCAGCCCTTCGTCCATGTTCAAGATTCCATCTTTCGATTACTGGTTCTTTGATTCGTCTTCCAGGAACGAAGCCAACTGTCTTTCCGCCACCTTGAACTTTCTTCTTGTTGCGGCTTACCACTGTAACCATCTCATGACCATTGTTTACCAGATGGAAATGTGCTCCTTTTTTGCTTCCTTCTGCGAAGAAATCTGTTTCCATGTTGTACTTATTAGCTCTGATCTTTGAAAATCTGAAACCACGTACAAGATTTCCTGTATGCTTATCAACTGCTCTCCATGTTTCCTTTACCATATCCTTGTTAAAGTCTTTTCGTTCTTTTTTCAGTCCGTCTTCGACAAGATCTGGATATATCTTCAATGCATTTTCCATCCCACTGATCAAGTCATCAGCTCCATCAAATTCCATTCCATCCATAATCTGCTCTTTTCTTTTTGTATTCGGTGCACTGAATCTCAAGCATCACATTTTGCTCTTCCATGTCAGTCACATATTTCACTTCCAGCTTCTTATCATGATATAAAAGGATCGTATCCGGATGAATATCTTCCCGATACCTCGTATATAATATGTAAGAAACTTCTGGAGACAGTTTCAGAGCATCATAATATTCACCACCTCTAACCGATCGGACTGTTGCCCAGATACGTTTCCCCTTTTCATGAGTTATTGTGTCCTGTCCAATCGCATCCTGTGATGCTTTCGCTTCACAAATGTATACTTTTTTGTTCATTGCCCCGATATCTATCGCTTTCATAACCAATTCTCCGCATGCTGATAAATAATCGTATCAACTACCTTGTTCACGTTTGTCTTATCAACGTACATCCTGCGATTATCATACATATCCTGTACAAGGACTAATACTGCGATTGTTATATCTTCGTGTGTGTCGATTCTTTCATCATCAAGACTTGTCTGACTGCGTACATAACTTTTTGCAGCATCCAGGCACGTCTGGATAAATCTACGATCATCCTCATCTGGATCATCTAATTTTAGATAATCAACAAGATAATCTAAATCTATCTCACTCACTTTCCTTATTATCACCGCCTTCTTTCTCTTCCAGGATCGTAATCAATCCAATCTTCAAAAGATCAGAGACAACGGGAGTCTTTTCAACATCCCGTATCTCATCTTTCTTCATTGTCATGCTGCCATAAAAATTAACACATGCCTTGATTTTCATTCGCTACTCTGCACCCATAACCATCTTGGCGATCTTCTGCTCGTTTTCGACTTTTGCATCCATTTCCATCCATCCAACAATTCCTGTTGCGTGCTGTGTTGCAAATTTTTCTCGCAGTACATTGATTTCTAAAGCTTCAACAATTTTAACTGCAAGACCAGACATGTCTCCATAGTAAATTGTTGTTGCAGATGCTGCTAATTCTGGCATATTATCAGAGCAGTATATTGGTTTTCCTAATAATGTTTTTCCAAACGGACTGTTTACATCATCTTGTAACAGATATCTTCCGTTATTATCTTTTAACTTACGGATTGCTGTTCTTGTCTTAGAGTTCATGATCCACATTGCATTTTGCTGGAAAGCATCTTTAATGGAATCCTGAAGATCAATCAGCTCATCAGCTTTAATCACTGTTGCTTTTGCCGCTGTTGTAGCAAGAGTAACACCTTTCAGTCCTTCAATTTTTTGATCAGTCCCGATCAAAAGTTCTTTTTCAATGAATCTTGATACATTATATGCCATCTGATCAATCACAAAAGACACGATATCAAACTGAGAATTGTTGATTAACGAATTTGAAAGCAATGATAACACGCCTGATAAGTATCCAGTTAAAGAAATCGTTGTAAACTTCCCAGCTTTTGATTCCAGTTCTGTAAATTCATCATTGTACGCCATTACAATATTATCTGCATCTGCTTTGTACTTTGGAATTTTCAACTCACCTTTTACATTGTATTTCGTTGTCTTTTCTAAAATTGGAGAAATATCATACACTTTTTTGATAATCTTATTTGCGATTGTCTGTGGAATCAATGCACCGTTATCTGTTTTTGTTAGGTTTTCCGCACGATGCTCATCTGTAACTACTCCCCTGATGTAATCCGCAAGTGCTCTTTCCTCATCTTCTGCTCTTTTTTCTTCTTTCTTTTCCGGATCATCCTCTGGTTCTTCTCTTTCTCCACGTTCTTCAATGTTTTTCTTCATCTCATTAAGAATAACAATCGTTTTATCAATTCTCTTAATTTCATCATTTATTGATTCTGCCCGCTTCTCTTCATCTTCTGTGATAGCTCTTTCTTCTGATTCCAAAGTTGCATATAAGAGTTTTAACTCTTCAACTTTTTCCGCTCTAGTTTCTCTTAATGCTTTAATGTTATCCTTTCCTTTACCATCTCCGGCAAAAAACTGGATATTCATTTTCATGCGTCTGCCTTTTTCTCTGTTTACTCTTGTATTCTTCCTTAGATAGTACCTCCTGCTTCTTCGATCATCTTTTTGATCTTTTCTTTGCTTTTTTCTACTTCATTTTCAGGTTTCTGTTTGTTGATATAATCAAGATCATCTTCCTGGGCTCTGACTTCAATTTTCTCTTCGTCTTCAGCTCTTGCTTCGATCGTTGTTGAATTATACCAAGGCTTCATCCTGTCATCGATAATTGACACTTCTGTCAGCTCAAGATCTGAAATCCTGCGAATACTCATGCCGTTTTCTTCCGCACGTTCTTCTCTAGGTTTTCGAAAACCAAAAGACCATCCTCTCAGTCTCTTTTCTTCTGCTGCCTTCACAGTTTCTTCATCTGTTACTTCTGCACGTGCCTTTAAGCCGATCACATCTTCTTTCAATGTCAGATTACTCTTTGTTCCTCCGATTTCTTTTCGATGATCCAAACATAATTTGACTTCGTCTATCTTCCTCATTGCCCTCTGGAACACTCCAGGCTGAATTTCTTCGAGAAAATAACCACCGTTTCCGTCGGGAAGTGGGCGAGATCTTCGATTTGTAACATTTACATATCCTTCAATTGTGACGGATTTCTTCCCATCTCGCCCTGCTCTGACTTCGATTTTCCTTCTTCGTTACCTCCTTCTCCTAATTTGTGCATTTGATTTGTGTTAGGTACATACAGCATCTTACTTTTTGGATCATACAAAACATCTTGAAGTCCTAACTTGACCATATTCATGCCCAATGGCTCCATATTTTCGCGTTCTCTTATCTCATCTGTCTGCAACCAACCAGTGTCAGATGCTTGTTTATACGCATTATATCTTTTTTCAATATCTCCCTTCGTTAGTTCATACAGATCTGCTGCAAAATAATACTGATCTTTTTCAGATTCAAGTAACAAAACTTTGTTGATTGCTGTTGTGAACTCATCTAAAAGATTTGTGACACAATACTTAATAAATTTCTTATCGTCTTCCTCATTTCCACCACCATTCAGCATTGATGATGGAATCCCCAGCATCTTGCAGCATTCATTGCTGTTCGTCTGCTTGTTTTCATTCATCTGCATTTCAACGGAGGTGTTTGAGGATTCCTGAAACTCTAACCCATTATTCAAAACAACAACATTTTCTGTATTGTTTTGATACAGTCTTCTAAATGCTGCTTTAATACTGTCTAATGCTTCCTGTGTAAGAGTTCTTGGAGATTTAATGAATCCTTTCTTATTTCCACCTGTTCTTACTAATGATTCTTCAAATTTCATATTATTGTACATAATCGACAATAATGTTTTATTTGTCTCAATAAGTGAACGTCCACGTACTCCATCATTTGTATTTCTAAGAAGTTTAATAAAATCTTCTGGAAAATATGATTTTCCCTGCACCAAGATAACATATTGTTTAAATATCACATCCGGTCCTTTTGCAAATCCTATATTTCTCTGATCAACATAGTGCAATGATTTCACATTCAGTCCACTTTTGTTCACATAACAAAAGCCACCTCGTCCAAGATAGTAATCTCTAAACATTGCCTGTTTCATCTGCTTCGCATCCATTGTATCTCCAGTATCTTCGTTCAACAGTTTTACTCTGTTGTCTTCGACCTCTTCAACACGTTTTCCATTTTTGCGATACAGTTTTATTGGAACATTAGCCGCTGTTTTTACGATTAGATCAATATTGCCCTCAAGTGCTGGAATCTCTTCCGCTATCTCTCTTGTAACAATATCGGCTCCTAAACTCGCACGAAGTAATAAATCCTCTGCACTTTTTGCTTCTTCCGTTTCCTTTTCTGCCTGCTTCGGCTCTGCTCTTTCTCTCTTTTTAAAAAATGCCCTTTCTGCCCTCCTATGCCATCTGTACGGCAAAATCATCAACTCCATACAGATCGTATTGCTGCAATAAGTACATGGCGTTGATTAGACTCACTACCATATCGACTTTTCCAGCAGATTTTTTCTTGTTTACATATTTATTTAAGTTGGTGTCTTCCGTGCATCGTGCATTCTGGAAGTTGATCTCTAGTAATCTGTTTGAATCGTAAACAAATTCTTTAGATAAGATTTTTTCTTTCAACAGCTTCGTTGGAGCATGTAACACAGAACTGTGCTGCTTAATCTCAACACATTCATATCCTGCTGCTTCAAATTTCTGCACTGAAGAAATTGCATTCCATTTATCGTACCCAATCTGCATGATCGTCACCCCATACTCTTCTTCCAATGTCATGATCTTATTTTCAACAACACTATAATCAATAACCTCATCTCCACATGCGATACAATCACCATTATCAATGCAGCGTTTATAATTTACGTGTTCCTTGCTTGTCTTTTGCTCGATTCGTCCATCTGGTAAGAATCCAAGTACCTTTGCATAAATAATCCCGTTTTCTTCCGTAACCATTGCTGCGGCTGTATTATCTTCTGACAATGACAGATCCAGACCAATCCAAACTTTTCTACCTTTCCACCATTCTTTTTCTATTTCCCCAAAACATAATTTAACTTTCTGGATATCAATGTAACCTTCGACTCCAAGACCTTTATATCGAATGTTATTATGCTTGCACAAATAGTTTTCTCTCTTGTTTTCATACAAGATCGCTGCTGTTCTTTTTTTTATGATATTCTTATAAACCGCTTTTTTCTCTACTGCGATCGGATTCGATTGATAAATACAGCGGTTATCCTTCTGCCATGTTTCTCCTGTTTTCAACTCATCATCCGGCTCGTAAAGTAGAGAAAAATATGTACCAACGTCCTCAGACTCAAGTACTCCATCTAATAATTTTTTTGCAATATCAACCTCATCAATAAAAACATTATCATCGTTCGGATACTGCGTGCTTATAACCATTCCAAGGTTGTTAATGATCTCGATCTGAGATGATCGCATCGCTTCCAGTGGATATGAATCCATTCCACCAGCTTCATCTGCAACAAACGCATTCGCCAGTCTTGAATCCAAGTTGTCATTGCTATATGCCAACGGTGTAAAATCACTCTCGTTAATATTGCAAGTTACCTCACTTCTTAAAATCTTAAATGCTGGATCTTCCTCATCCATCAATAAAGGACTGCTTTTCAGAATCTTTCGAACCGCAAGTTTTACCTCAGAAGACTGTGCCAGCGTTGGAGCAACAGAAAAATATCTGCCAAATCCAACACCTGTCAGCATCAATAAGATTATGATCACCGCACAATAAAATGTTTTATGATTTTTACGCGATATCTCTAACAGAGCTGTCGTGTAATATCTGATCTTGCAAGATGCAAAACTAACTTTGTTATCATCATAGATCTCACTTCCTTCTCTCCACATCGTGCAAAGTGTCGCTGTGATCAGCAACCATGCATAATCTTCCATTGCATCATAAATGCTGCAATGCACATCTGGATGAACCATCAGCTTTAATAAGTTACATATCTTCTCATATTCTTTCTCATCTACATAAGCATCAGCATTTGTATCATCTGCAATGTCAATCCATTTCTTTGCCTGTAATTTCACATAATGCGGTACCATTCCATCTGTTTCTTTAAGTGCCCATTGTGCATACTTGTATGCTCTTCCATCACGAACCATTTAAAGCCGCCAAAAGAGGATTATCTTTCTTTTCTGTTTTCTTTGGAACGGATCTTAATGCGGATGCAATCGTCATTATGTTTTCTTTCTCAATATCAAGCAGCATTTTTCTCTTTGCCTGCACCTGTTTATCCAGGGAAACCAGATTTTTTTGCATCCCAAGTTCCAGGTTATAATACTCTTTCACTGTCATTTCTTCCTCATCAATCATCTTCTGATAATTTTCCTGGAGGTCAAGCAACTGCTTATAAATTGCTTCTCTTTTATCTTCAAAGTCTTTACATTCTGCATATAACTGACAATAACGATTAATTACGCTGCTATATAGATCGTCATTTTTCTCTATTTTTTCAAGTAATTTTTTAATCCGCAGAAACTCTTTGTGAGCCACTGGATCATTTTTTACTTCTTTTCGTTCTTTTAATTTTTCACCAGTCAAAAGAGCTTTTTCCGCATTTTCCCTAGATGCCAGCTCTTTTTTTGTTCGATGACTCTTTTTTTCCAGTCTAATTACATTTGCTGGTTTTGTTGGTGTTGGCATTTAAAGCTCCCTCCTTTCAAAATGCTGATGTGGGAATTTTTTGTAAAGAAAGATGGGGCGTCGGTCTGGAGGAGGTCCAATTTTTTAAATTTTGAACCCCGGGGGGGATACCTTGCGGCACCCTCAGTCAGCCGATGTTATCTCTCTTTTCATTCTGCTCACGAGCGATCTCATGCAGTACCTCTCTGTCTATCTCTCCACGCTCTGCCATCTCATGATGAAAGCCACACACTGTGATCAGGTTCTCATCCTCAAGCCTCTGATCATAATCAGTTGCAAGCGGTTCAATATGGTGGACAGATAGATCATCATAGTTATGTTTACGCATTGTTCCAGTCATCAATCGGATACAGCACTGACATAAGTAATGATCACGTTCTCTGATCTCTTTGCTCTTGTCCTGCCATGCCTGTGTTCGATGGAATCTATAAGCCTTTGTATCTCTCTTTATTCTCTTTGGCTTGCGACCGCAATCATAATTCTTTGGATGTATTCGACCACAGTACTGACATGATTTCAGCATAGCTATTCCCTTTCTTAATAATCAATTGCAGAGGATGGAATCGAACCACCGACCTACAGCTAAGGAGGCTGTCAAGCTACCACTGCTCTACTCTGCTTTATCTTCTTTGTCAGAGTCTGACAAAATCGTGACATCAGGATTTGAACCTGAAGGAGCGAAACTAGTACGCCAAATTAAAACCAGATTATTGCCCGCATATAAATAAACATTGAAAGGAGGTAAAGAATCATTATGCAAGATTCTTTTATTTTTTAATATCATGCTCCTGTTCCTAACAACTGCCACGTTGTAATATCCAAGAAGTTTGTCAGAGTCTGACAAAATTGTGTATAGCTATTGTCATTGTTAACTGTTACACTTCCTGGATAAATGCGAAATGCTGGAGTCGAACCAGCTACCAGTGATTTATAAGATCACCACTCTGACCGTTGAGTTAATTTCGCAGACTTCCACACTTGTGGAATTTCACTTTCGTGAACGCTCTTCTTGACTTGACATATCTTATAATTTTGTAAATGCCATAAGATTTTTTTCTTTCTTATAAATGCATCTTATTTTTGTCATGTAACTTAACATAATAAATTTGAGTTAACTTTCCTGTACAAAAAAAATCAAACGCCAAAATCTAATTTTGAAATCGCCTGATCTGTTTCATCTTGTTCAACTCCTATGTACCTCAATGTTACATGAATATCCGAATGATTGAATAACTTCATTAGCATCACTGCATCATGCGTTGCCTGATACATGTGATATCCAAATGTTTTACGCATTGTGTGAGTACCCAGATTATAAACGCCAAACTCTTCTCCTGCATTCTTAATAACTTCCCATGCACGCTGTCGGCTAATCGGTCGGTGTGTTGCTGGGTTTTCCAGAAGATATTGTAAATCATCTTTCCCGCGTGTCCATACCTCTAAGATCTTCTTGAGATTCTTATTTATGATGAATCTCTTTTCTTTCTTTGTCTTTTTTTCTCTCATAGATATGTAATCTTTTCCACGTACATCTTTTACTCGAAGCTTTAAGATGTCTGACACACGTAAGCCTGAGTAAATTCCTGTTACAAACATCACATAATCTCGCTCATTATTTTGTTTCAGATAACGTGCAATATCCATAACCGTATTCATGTCTCTTATAGGCTGTACAGTGTTCAATCTCTTTCACCTCTTTTTAGGTATAATAAAAGCACCCTAGACTTATCTCCAGCGTGCTTTTTATCTTTTCTTCATTTCTTTACAATGACATAATATCACATGTGAGTGTTGCATGGTGTTGCATCTTTTAATTTTTCGCATCTTTTTTCATCTTTCTTATACTTGCTTTGATAATTGCATGCAATTGTGCCTGCTTCATACAATCCTTCCCTAGTATACGGCCTGCTTCTTCTTCCATCTTGTGAATCTCCTCTATGCTTCCACATTCTCTTTTTAGTAATTCTGTTACCTTTTCTAAATATTTATCCATAATTAGCTCCTTTCTTTACAGCAAAAAAGGACAGGCAATGCCTATCCTTTTACTTTTAGACCCAATCATTCGTATATACACTTTATCATTTTTTATAGTAAACTTCAAGAGTCACTTGATGCAAATGCTTATGATCATCAATCCAAAATAAGCTATTGTACATTTTATTGATCTTACATTCTGCCCCATTTTCCTGTATCTTCTTTCTCCGTACAAATAGAATTGAGCTAATACAAAAGTAAGTATTTTCAAGATAATTCTTATGATTCCTACCCATTGTGGTTCTAGTCCTAACACATAAATTACTCTTGTCATTTTTCCACCTCTAGCATTTTCGTCATTGTCTTATCTTGTAACAACATTTCCATCATTGCCATTCTTTTTAATTCTTTTTCCGAGTACTTATGTTCAGAAGTATTATTTTTACTGCTGCCGTTTAAATCAAAAATATTATGCTTCTGGATAAATACTTTAAAGAGAAATTCTACTTCTTCTTTCCATAGTTCTTTGTAAAACTCATATTCAATTCTTATCTGTGTTTCTTCAAATTTCGTACATTCTATCAGAATAATAGATCTTTTGCCTATTCCACTTGAATAAGTGTATATCCTATTAAACCACTCATCTCCAAAAGTCTTATTCGCTATTTGCAGAATCAACTGTTTTTCAAATTTATTCTTATATTTAAATTCAAAGTTCTCCTT
>ERZ809074.1795-NODE-1795-length-26188-cov-5.601883_pt1 | contig 26188 bp, 18 predicted proteins | sample MGYA00520795_ERZ809074 | MGnify/ENA primary metagenome ERZ809074 (study PRJEB31570, sample SAMEA3212989) | Homo sapiens | biome: human-gut; feature: human gut; material: fecal | place: Sweden | collected 2011 ...
CATTGCCTTGAAGGCATGGTGCATACCACCGGCTTAGCCGGTGGTTTTGATTTTGAAGCGATAACCTTACTTGACCAGGCCGTAAGCGGTCAGCTGCTCGGTAGCGGCTTCCATGTAGGCGTCAAAGTCGTACAGGTCGCGCAGCTCCTGGATGAACTTGTCATATTCTTCCTGGGTCAGCTCACGATCGCCATAGATGAAGTTGAGCAGCTCCTGCTTCGCATAGCTTTCCATGTCGGACAGGAACATTTCTTCCGGCTCACGCACCAGGGAGTTGTACACCTGGATACGGTTGGCGGACATGGTGGCATCGAATACTTCCTTGGCTTCGGGAAACTTCACGTTCAGGTATTCGGCTTCCTTGCGGCTGAAGAGCTGGTAAGTGGAGATGTAGTTGGCTTCCTTGGCGCGATCGGTCATGACGATGTTGCCGTTGTCGTCATACTTCCAGTGCACGTCCTTCAGGCCGTAGAACACCAGCTTGGAGCCATCGTCGGATACGAGGTAATCGATCAGCTTGAACATGGCGTTCAGCTTTTCGTCGGAGATGTCGGCGCTGATGCCGTACACGGTGTTGGTGGTGTTCAGGTCGTCGGTGAACATCGCGTCAGGCGCGCCCACTTCGGACTTGAGGGTGGTGAAGAAGTTAGTCACGGCGTTGGGGTTAACGTTGTGGATCTGCTCCTGGCCATAGGCCTTCCAGATGCCGGTCCAGGCAGAGGACAGCATGCCGACGGTACCGGCCTTGAACTTATCGGCGCCGGAGGTGGTGACGCAGTCGGGGTCAATCAGCTTGTCGTCAACAAACTTCTTGCACCACTTGAGGCCATCCACCATGCCGGGCTGCAGCAGGGTATTGGTGACTTTGCCGTCGCGGATGATGATCTGGTTGCTCAGCACGGTGTCGAAGCTGCCCATGATGGTATCAAACACATACATGCCCTTGGTAGCGGTCAGGCCGACGGTGTCGTTCAGGCCGTTCTTGTCAGGATCGTTGTAGGTGAAGGCATAAGCCACATCATACAGCTCCTGCACGGTGGTGGGCATCTGCAGACCCAGCGCATCCAGCCAGTCCTGACGGATGGTGACGCAGTACTGATGCTTGGAGCCATCGTAGATCTGGGGCAGGGCATACAGCTTACCGTCCACGTAGCAGGCGGTCATTTCGGTGCTGCCCAGCCAGGACTTGTAGTTGGCCAGCTCGTTGTCCAGATAGGGGGTCATGTCCTTCAGGGCTTCCATGCGCACCCAGGTGATCATGTGGTCCACGTCGGTCTTGATCATGTCGGGGGTGTTGCCGCCGGTGATGCGGGCGTTAACGGCGGTGTAGAAATCGTCTACCAGCACCAGCTTCATGGAAACGCCGGTGTCTTCCAGGATCTTCTGGTAGATGAAGTCGTCCTTCAGGTCGGCCGGCCAGCCGTTGCCCAGGGAGCTGACAGCGATTTCGATTTCGACGGGCTCGTCCGCGCTGGCGGATACCATGCACAGAGAAAGCGCCATCATCGCTACGAGCAGCAGAGAGATGAGTTTTTTCATGTTCGTTTCTCCTTTTTGTTTATTTTAATATGCGTCCGCATATTAGGAGTAAAGATGGGATGGTGATGAATACGACTTTCGCAATTGATCCTGCGGAAGGCTTCTCCTTGGGGAGAAGCTTTTAGATAAGAATGATAACGGCTATTTCGTAGCCTACACCTCATCCGAGCGGCTAAAGCCGCCCACCTTCTCCTCAAGGAGAAGGCTTTTGGGGGCCGTCATTGCTAATTGCAATCGATACTTACATTCTTGCAAACAGCGCTTATCCGCAGGTATCGTTATCCCTTTACCGCGCCGGCCAGCGTACCCTTGACAAAGTACTTCTGGATGAAGGGGTAGATGATCACGATGGGCGCGGTGGCGATGCACACGGCGGCCATGCGCAGGGTTTCGGGCGGAATTTCATCGTCGATGTTCAGGTCGCCCGTGCTGGCGCTGTTGATCATGCGGCGCAGGATGACCTGCAGGGGCATCAGCTTGGTATCCTGAATGTAGAGGATGGCGGCGGTATACACGTTCCAATGCGCCACGGCGTAGTACAGGCTGATGGTGGTTACGATGGGCAGCGACAGGGGCAGCACGATGCTGAACAGGATCTTGAATTCGCCCGCGCCGTCGATGCGCGCTGATTCAAACAGATCGTTGGGCAGACCCTCAAAGAAGGCCTTCATAACAATGAAGTTATACACCGCCACCAGGCTGGGCAGGATCAGCGCCCACAGGGTGTTGAGGATGCCCGTGGCCTTGACGATCAGATAGGTAGGGATGGTGCCGGCGCTGAAAATCATGGTGAATACGATCAGCTGCACAAACACCTTGCGGCCCGGCAGATAGCTGCGGCTGAGGGGATAGGCCAGCATCAGCGTGACAACCAGGTTGGCCGCGGTGCCCACGATGGTGATAAAGGCCGATACCTTCATAGCGTTCATCAGCGTGGGGTCGTTTAGCATTTGCTTATAGGCGCTGAAGGTGATATTGCGGGGGATCAGGGAGAAGCCGCCGTTGCGCAGCATCTCTTCCATGGGGGTGAGGGAATAGCTGATAACAAACAGAATCGGGATCAGGCAGGCTAGACCCACCAGAGTGATGATCAGCAGCACCAGAATTTCAAAGGCAATATCGTTTTTAGATTTTACCATAGCGAACTATCCCACTTTCTGGCCAGCGCGTTGGTGCCCAGCACCAGACCGCAGCTCAGCACGGATTTCATCAGGCCAACGGCGGTGGTCAGACTGTACTGCGCCTTGCCCAGGCCCTGCGTGTACACCCAGGTGTCGATGATCTCGGCGGAGGCGCGCACGCGGTCGTTCATAAACACGTATACCTGGTTGAAGCCGCCGTCCAGAATGTTGCCCACCTTGGTGATCAGCAGCACCACAAAGATGCGGCCCAGGTTGGGCAGGGTGATATACCAGATCTGGCGGAAGCGGCCGCAGCCGTCGATGGTAGCAGCCTCGTACATGCTGGTATCGATGCCAGCGATGGCAGCCAGGTACACGATGGAGCTCCAGCCGATGCTCTGCCACAGGCTGGAGCCGACCAGCACGCCGCGGATGTACTTGCTGCTGTTGAGGAAGGGGACGGTGTTCCAGCCCAGCTTTTTAAACAGGTTGTTGATTACGCCCGAGGTTTCGCCCAGCATCGTGGCGCAGATACCGTAAATGATAACCCAGCTGAGGAAGTGAGGCAGGTAGCTGACCGTCTGGATCACGCGGGAATAGCGCTTAAAGGAGCACTCGCTGATGGCCAGGGCGAAAATGAGCGGCGGCAGCATGCCAACCAGCAGCTTGGACAGGCTCAGCACCAGGGTGTTGCTGATGATCTGCCGGGACTGGGGCGTTTTGAAGAAGCGCTGGAACCAGTACAGCAGGGGCTTGCCCGTTTCCGTCAGCCAGGGGCTGCCCGAAATGCCCTTTTTCAAGGAGTAGTTTTTGAACGCGATCTGGATGCCGTACATGGGTGCATACTTGTACACCAGGAAAAACAGCATGCCGGGGATAAGCATGACGTACAGCGGCCAGTATTGCCGGATTGCACGCCAAAAGCGGCGTGTAAGCGGCAATTGCTTATACTGCGGCCGGTAGGGCTGAACCTGCGCCATCGTGAAAATGCCTCCTATTGTTTATCTGCGATGCCGGAAAAAGATCATCTGCGGCGTACATAAAATGGAACGTTTCAATTTTTGAAGGTGCAAAAAGTGCCATTCAAAAACTGAAAACCACAACCCAAACCGCAAACCTGCTTATATTATACATGTTTTGTACCAGAAATCAAGCGGTATTCACAAATTTTAAAGCGCGGATGTTAAATTTCCCATAAAAAACAATCAAAATACGGGAGAAAAAGCACCTTTGAAACGCTAAAATCTTTCAGTTTCATTTTCACATACTATTGTCATTGACAAAATGGCCGATTTCATATATTATTAAGACATTCAAACGAAAAAGTACTTTAAATTGCATTTTATAACTGAAACGGAGGCGCAGCTTATGTCCCTGAGAGAGATTTCTTTTCCTTCCGCTAATGGCCGCGATACCGTGCGCGCCTGGGCCTATACGCCGCTGGGTACGCCGCGCGGGGTAATCCAGCTGATGCACGGCTATGGTGAGCATTCCCGCCGCTATCTGCACATGATTTCCGCCTTTAATCAGGCGGGCTTCGCCGTGTATGCGGACGATCATATCGGCCATGGCAAAACGGGCGTGGATAACGGTACGCTGGGCGATCCGCACTCGGGCGGGTTTATGACCTATTTGAAGGATGAAAAGAGCCTGCATGATATTGCCGTGCGCGATTTCCCGGATGTGCCGTTCATGGTGTTTGGCCATAGCTGGGGCAGCATGCTGGCCCGCGGCTACGCCGCCCTGTATGGGCAGGATATCCGCGCGCTGATGCTGTGCGGCGTGTGCTCGCAGCTGGCGGGCTGCGAAAGGCTGTACGACGACGCAGACTTCCGCGCCGAGTATGAACGCGATCGCTATCAGCCGGGCGGAGCATGGTTTGGCCGTGTGCTGGCGGGCGCGAACGACCGCATCGAAAATCCCATCAACGCCTCTGCCTGGGTGGCCACCGATCCGCGCGTGGTGATCGATCACGGGCAGGATATGTTCAACACTTTTGATACCACGCTGGAATTGGTGTGGGACTTTGTGCAGCTGTATCATTTTATTGAGAACGAGGATTGGGCGCGCAGTGTGCCGCGCAATATCCCTGCCTATCTGATTGCGGGCGATCAGGATCCTTGCGGCAATTATGGCGAGGGCTTGTATCACTGTGCCAACCTGTTGGCCCGCAGCGGTCACCGCGTCAGCGTGCACGCCTACCCTGGCTACCGGCACGAAATCCACAATGAACTGGATCTGCGCGACGAGGTGGAAGCGGGGCTGATCCGCTTTATCGACGGCGTGCTGGGATAAGCAATTTTAAAGGCATCAAGCGCATAGGCAGAGAGCCCCCCGGAGAGATTCCGGACGGTTCCCTGCCTGTTTGCCATACGCATTGATCCCTATACAGATAAATAAAGGTGTGATATACTCAAGACACTTAATGGCATAACGCAGGAAGAGGAGACTCCCGTGAACAGCAATTTTATCCAGGGCTTGCAGATCGATTGGTCGCGCATCGCGGAGGAGAGCTATCTGCGCGACCTTCCCGCCCTGCGCAACCTGACCGAGCTTTCCTTTACGCATCCCGTCACCTGTCTGGTGGGGGAGAACGGCACGGGCAAATCCACCCTGCTGGAGGCTATTGCCGTGGCTGCGGGCTTTAACCCCGAGGGCGGCTCGCGCAATTTCAGGTTTTCCACCTATGATTCTCATTCCGAGCTATGCGGCGCGATGCGGCTGATTCGCAGCTATCGGAGGCCTGCCTGGAGCTATTTCCTGCGCGCGGAGAGCTTTTATAATGTAGCAACGCAGGCTGAAAATTATCGTGATGACGATTTAGAGGAGTACTATTATGCCCGCTACGGTGGCAAATCGCTGCATCATCAATCCCATGGCGAGAGTTTTCTGGCTATGGTGCAGGCCAATTTTCAGCCCGAGGGGTTGTATCTGCTGGATGAGCCCGAGGCTGCGCTGTCTCCCCAGCGCCAGCTGACGCTGCTGCTGGAAATCTACCGCCTGGCCCAGGCCCACGCGCAGTTTATCCTGGTCACGCACTCGCCCATTTTGCTGGGTCTGCCCGGCGCGGAGCTGCTCTCCCTGGATGGCAACGCCCTGCGCCCCATTGCCTATACCGATACCGAAAGCTACCAGGTGACGCGCATGTTCATTGAGCAGCGCGAAGGACTGCTGAAAAAACTGTTGGAGGAATGATGAGAAGCGTTCCTGCCATAGAAATAACAAAACGCTGCATGGAAGTGTGTGTCTCATGCAGTGTTTTGTAGTGTGCTCATGGGGATCGATAAGGTTTTCCTGCTTGTTGTAGTTGATGTCATTTCAATTCATGTACCCCTTGGTGGGGCGACTTGATCGTAACCGTCGCACTCTTGGCCTTGTACGTATTTCAATTCATGTACCCCTTGGTGGGGCGACTTGATCGTAACCGTCGCACTCTTGGCCTTGTACGTATTTCAATCCACGCACCCCTTGCGGGGTGCGACGCAGGGCGCGGAAGATTCTGCCGCCGTCGCGAAGATTTCAATCCACGCACCCCTTGCGGGGTGCGACAATTTTGTCAATGTCGGCAGAGGGTATATGTCAGCATTTCAATCCACGCACCCCTTGCGGGGTGCGACGCTTAGTGGCGTATCGCAATAGGCCGACACATAATTTCAATCCACGCACCCCTTGCGGGGTGCGACTAACCGGCCCGGCGCTGCCAAGCCGCGCATTGCTATTTCAATCCACGCACCCCTTGCGGGGTGCGACGCCACGACGTACAGCAAACCGTTCAGGTTTTCCTATTTCAATCCACGCACCCCTTGCGGGGTGCGACGCAAGACGTACAGCACACTAAAGATAGTAATCCATTTCAATCCACGCACCCCTTGCGGGGTGCGACAACGGTAGGGGCGCAAGCGGTGTTTACAGATGGATTTCAATCCACGCACCCCTTGCGGGGTGCGACACGTCCTACGCGCGTAATGTTACCATTCGTTCGGCGCAATTTCAATCCACGCACCCCTTGCGGGGTGCGACGCCGCCTGTACAATAACCCTTGGGCCGTGTTTAAATTTCAATCCACGCACCCCTTGCGGGGTGCGACCGCTGGGTCTGATGCCCGACCTGGCACGGTGGATATTTCAATCCACGCACCCCTTGCGGGGTGCGACTCTGTGGATCAACGGCATGGCCTCGGCGCTGCTATTTCAATCCACGCACCCCTTGCGGGGTGCGACACAGTGAGCATTTTATTCATGCCGCGAGTTACCTATTTCAATCCACGCACCCCTTGCGGGGTGCGACCTGCTGCGCATCAGCACCACCGAGGCAACCGACGCATTTCAATCCACGCACCCCTTGCGGGGTGCGACTGGTTGCAGCCCGATTGGGTCTTTGATACTAATATTTCAATCCACGCACCCCTTGCGGGGTGCGACACGGCGCAGCGAATCAAGGAGGCCATTAAGGCAATTTCAATCCACGCACCCCTTGCGGGGTGCGACTGGCGAGAGGCTTATCAAAGGTATCTTGGCTTTTATTTCAATCCACGCACCCCTTGCGGGGTGCGACTGGCGAGAGGCTTATCAAAGGTATCTTGGCTTTTATTTCAATCCACGCACCCCTTGCGGGGTGCGACCATTTTAACCAATATCGACGGCTTAACCAGCCAATTTCAATCCACGCACCCCTTGCGGGGTGCGACAGGACGGCCAACAGGGCAAGGCGACGCGCTGACCGGATTTCAATCCACGCACCCCTTGCGGGGTGCGACTCATCGATGTTGAGAAGCAGGTATTTGAAGCTATATTTCAATCCACGCACCCCTTGCGGGGTGCGACGCTTAAAGTCCTCCGGGGTGCCGTTACCAAAGTTATTTCAATCCACGCACCCCTTGCGGGGTGCGACGAGCGCAAGATTATTACACACAAAGAGGATATGAAATTTCAATCCACGCACCCCTTGCGGGGTGCGACGGCGTGGCTGAAAAAGGAGATAGAGGGATGAGCATTTCAATCCACGCACCCCTTGCGGGGTGCGACGCCACTGTTTGCATATATCAACATTCATGGGCGGAATTTCAATCCACGCACCCCTTGCGGGGTGCGACCGGGCGGGCGCTGATCGAGGTCAACAGGGCGCTATTTCAATCCACGCACCCCTTGCGGGGTGCGACCCCGAAAGCCAGAAGGATATGCTGGGCGAGGACATTTCAATCCACGCACCCCTTGCGGGGTGCGACGGCCGGAATCTGCGCATCAGCAAGACGGACCTGCTGATTTCAATCCACGCACCCCTTGCGGGGTGCGACGCTATGCGGCGACGTACAAGGCGGTACACCCGCAGGATTTCAATCCACGCACCCCTTGCGGGGTGCGACGTTATCAACAACTATTCGCAAAACATCTCTTTCGCATTTCAATCCACGCACCCCTTGCGGGGTGCGACGCCTATATCCGCATGCTGATTGCGCAGGACGCGATTTCAATCCACGCACCCCTTGCGGGGTGCGACCCCAAGCGCGCAAATGGTATAACTGGCTTATAGAATTTCAATCCACGCACCCCTTGCGGGGTGCGACGGGTATCACGCACAAGAGCGGCGAGCACATTAAACATTTCAATCCACGCACCCCTTGCGGGGTGCGACATAATAGCGGTTCGCGGCCAGCGCGGCGCGGAAATTTCAATCCACGCACCCCTTGCGGGGTGCGACTATGCGCCCCATCCGTAAGGCTCCCGGTACGATCCTATTTCAATCCACGCACCCCTTGCGGGGTGCGACTCCAGCCTTGTTTTTGCATTTTCAAACTATTCGCATTTCAATCCACGCACCCCTTGCGGGGTGCGACTCCATTCGTTTGGATTAAACTACATTTTAATAGATTTCAATCCACGCACCCCTTGCGGGGTGCGACGCGAAACCATCCCGTATTCCAAGTTTATCGTAAAAATTTCAATCCACGCACCCCTTGCGGGGTGCGACGAGATTTTGAGGTATTTGTTCTGTTTTTCAGCGTATTTCAATCCACGCACCCCTTGCGGGGTGCGACCCTCTCTATCTATGCGATCATTTAGGAGGCCGGGATTTCAATCCACGCACCCCTTGCGGGGTGCGACATCGTTACATCTGCGCCGACTGCTGCGACCACAGCATTTCAATCCACGCACCCCTTGCGGGGTGCGACGCAGTTTTTTATCACAGCCGCCCGCGAGATGGTATTTCAATCCACGCACCCCTTGCGGGGTGCGACGCCCGTTTTCAGAATGTTGATAGGCGTTTTCTTATTTCAATCCACGCACCCCTTGCGGGGTGCGACGATTCCTGGTAGTAATCGTCGTTCTCCCGCAAAAATTTCAATCCACGCACCCCTTGCGGGGTGCGACCGCTTCTCTTATTCTGATCAAACATCCGCATAAAGATTTCAATCCACGCACCCCTTGCGGGGTGCGACAAAAGCGTCTTCTTTATGCCACGGCGTGCCGATATTTCAATCCACGCACCCCTTGCGGGGTGCGACACAACCATGATACAATGCAGACGTGCTCAAGGATTTCAATCCACGCACCCCTTGCGGGGTGCGACGACAATCTGTAATTCATCCAGACAGAGCGGAAGCATTTCAATCCACGCACCCCTTGCGGGGTGCGACATAACATCGTCGCGGCGCAGGCAAAGGAATTAGGCATTTCAATCCACGCACCCCTTGCGGGGTGCGACATATCCTGAAAAAGTACCTGTTCCAAGGCCACATTTCAATCCACGCACCCCTTGCGGGGTGCGACCGTGGGAGGACATTATGGAGCGGATGGGGTACGAATTTCAATCCACGCACCCCTTGCGGGGTGCGACTTCTTCAGCTTCCGCTCCCGCCGGATTTCCTCCGCAATTTCAATCCACGCACCCCTTGCGGGGTGCGACGGCACCAGATGGCCGATGTGATGGCGCTACAGGACATTTCAATCCACGCACCCCTTGCGGGGTGCGACTGGAGGCCACAAAACGGCACGTTGCGGAGCAGGCATTTCAATCCACGCACCCCTTGCGGGGTGCGACCACTTTTTATTGTAAAAGGAGCTATCTATGGCACAATTTCAATCCACGCACCCCTTGCGGGGTGCGACTCATGAGCGCCGGGCTTGAGGCCGTACAGCGAAATTTCAATCCACGCACCCCTTGCGGGGTGCGACCGGCAGGAGCTGAGGGAGCGCTATCCGCACTCGATTTCAATCCACGCACCCCTTGCGGGGTGCGACTTTTACCGCCGTGATCACGGCGGATGGCGATGTGGTATTTCAATCCACGCACCCCTTGCGGGGTGCGACGCGCGATACCGTATTGCCATCGGCGATTGATATGGTATTTCAATCCACGCACCCCTTGCGGGGTGCGACATCGGCGGGTGGGGATAATACCCACACCCGCCCGTTATTTCAATCCACGCACCCCTTGCGGGGTGCGACCGTCCCACCGGCGGGACAACGCGCGTCATGGATATTTCAATCCACGCCCCCCTTGCGGGGTGCGACTATCAAGCTGTCCAAGTAAGGAGGCGAGAAGATATTTCAATCCACGCACCCCTTGCGGGGTGCGACGCAGGCGATCCGGACAGGATTATTTTCAAGTGCAATTTCAATCCACGCACCCCTTGCGGGGTGCGACAGCGTGCCGTAGCCCATGAAATCCTTTACATAGTTATTTCAATCCACGCACCCCTTGCGGGGTGCGACCGGCACTACCAAGCTCACCGTGACTCCAGACAAGATTTCAATCCACGCACCCCTTGCGGGGTGCGACAGCGGCATATCTTTTCGGGCTGCGCGCGGAACGATTTCAATCCACGCACCCCTTGCGGGGTGCGACCCAATTGCCGCCCCAGCCGCAAAACACAAACAGATTTCAATCCACGCACCCCTTGCGGGGTGCGACGCGCCCCGTTCCCGTACTTCGCCGTCCAGGCGGAAAATTTCAATCCACGCACCCCTTGCGGGGTGCGACCAGGGTTGGCTGAAGGCGCTGAAGGACGATAAAATTTCAATCCACGCACCCCTTGCGGGGTGCGACGGTATAGCGTGCTGTAAAACTCTGCGGAGCTGGAATTTCAATCCACGCACCCCTTGCGGGGTGCGACCTGCCTGGGCTGTGCAGTTGCCCTGTCCGGCGCAAATTTCAATCCACGCACCCCTTGCGGGGTGCGACTATACAGGCATTCAGCGCACAGCGTCCGCCCGGAAATTTCAATCCACGCACCCCTTGCGGGGTGCGACCGGCGGTTGCTCTTTACCTCGTTGCAGGTGATGCCATTTCAATCCACGCACCCCTTGCGGGGTGCGACGCCGGGAGGACAGGGACATGCAGAAGAAATTCCAATTTCAATCCACGCACCCCTTGCGGGGTGCGACATCAATTCGTTTATCTCCGTCTCGTGGACGGAGATTTCAATCCACGCACCCCTTGCGGGGTGCGACACAGGAGGACAGCGTTATGAAACTTTCCGAGATATTTCAATCCACGCACCCCTTGCGGGGTGCGACACTTTCCGGGATTGCTTCTACCTGCTCTTTAATCCACATTTCAATCCACGCACCCCTTGCGGGGTGCGACCCCTCGGACGTGTCGCCGATCCAGATCAGATTGATTTCAATCCACGCACCCCTTGCGGGGTGCGACAGCGCGTCCCCGTACATCGCCAGCGCGGAGTTTGGATTTCAATCCACGCACCCCTTGCGGGGTGCGACCGTCGTAACGGAGGCATACGACGCCAACGTCGGCATTTCAATCCACGCACCCCTTGCGGGGTGCGACCAATGGCCTCGGCTTCCGGCACCTTGTACAGGGTATTTCAATCCACGCACCCCTTGCGGGGTGCGACAATGCGCGCTCGCCGATCTGCTGGATCGCGTTATCATTTCAATCCACGCACCCCTTGCGGGGTGCGACCGGCGGGGGAATATTCCCTCGCCGCTGTTTTTTATTTCAATCCACGCACCCCTTGCGGGGTGCGACCATATCCTCGGCGGAATAGGTGATGTTATCAAGTGGATTTCAATCCACGCACCCCTTGCGGGGTGCGACGAATCGGGCGCGAAAAGCTATATGGTCGCCGCCGGATTTCAATCCACGCACCCCTTGCGGGGTGCGACCGCTACGGCTGTCGGCACGATCACCGATGAGCGTGAATTTCAATCCACGCACCCCTTGCGGGGTGCGACGGACGAGATCGGCAATGAGATCATCGGCGCGCAATTTCAATCCACGCACCCCTTGCGGGGTGCGACAGCCTGCCGCCGAGATCATGGCGGATGAGGCCGTCCTATTTCAATCCACGCACCCCTTGCGGGGTGCGACGCGGGCTTTAACCCGCTGAACCTCATTGCCGAGCATTTCAATCCACGCACCCCTTGCGGGGTGCGACGCGTGATGGATCCATCGTCCTCCACCACGTCGCCATTTCAATCCACGCACCCCTTGCGGGGTGCGACACTACGCGATCCCCGCTGGCTTGTACACGGCAGAGATTTCAATCCACGCACCCCTTGCGGGGTGCGACGGTGTCGTCGTTGAGCGTAGCCGCGTGCGCCACATTTCAATCCACGCACCCCTTGCGGGGTGCGACGCGTGTCCTCGTTCACCGAGCGCGAGGAGTTCGATTTCAATCCACGCACCCCTTGCGGGGTGCGACTGCCCGTCGTAAACGCCGCGGCCAAGGGCTACACAATTTCAATCCACGCACCCCTTGCGGGGTGCGACTTGGCTTGCCATGGGCGGCGGCGGCGAGAACGCGCATTTCAATCCACGCACCCCTTGCGGGGTGCGACATACCATGTGCACGGGAGCGATTTGGAGCTGTGGAATTTCAATCCACGCACCCCTTGCGGGGTGCGACGTGCTCGTAATCCAATCCAATCCGAATCCGAATCCATTTCAATCCACGCACCCCTTGCGGGGTGCGACGCGTCGTAACGGAGGCTTACGACGCAAACGTCGGAATTTCAATCCACGCACCCCTTGCGGGGTGCGACCCGATCGGTAACCAGCATCTGCAGCTGATATAAATTTCAATCCACGCACCCCTTGCGGGGTGCGACAGAGGTTGCGTTGTCGTACTTGCCCTCGACGTGATTTCAATCCACGCACCCCTTGCGGGGTGCGACGAAGCGCTTGCAGGTTGTAGACTATCGCATAGCTATTTCAATCCACGCACCCCTTGCGGGGTGCGACCCACCGGGGAGGTGTATCTACAGTATGAGTAGCCATTTCAATCCACGCACCCCTTGCGGGGTGCGACGCAGCGCGGGAACGCGGGCGATCTGGATACCCTGATTTCAATCCACGCACCCCTTGCGGGGTGCGACCATCTATTGCCGGATGCTGCGGGAGCGCGTTAAAATTTCAATCCACGCACCCCTTGCGGGGTGCGACATCGTTTACGGGTATTATGAGTACGCGCACGGAATTCATTTCAATCCACGCACCCCTTGCGGGGTGCGACAGCAAAAACGTACAAAGAAAACTGCACTTTTTTTGAATTAGCAGACAAACTATCAGCAAGAATCGCGGCTAAAAAGCCATCTGCCAAAGCTGATCGCTGTGCATAACCAAGAAAAGTAAAGCAGCTTAAGTGCGAACCTGGCTAAGGAACATTGTGTGCTGGATATTCGCACTATACCATGAGGGTATCCTCCGGCGAATAGGTTTGCTTACAACCGAAGTGCTCGATCTTGTTTTCATACTTTTTACCCAAGTAGTAAAACCGAAGACTGTCTCGTTCAGAATCCATTATTTGACACAATGTATGTTGAAGGCTGCGGCAATGTGCAGCATCAAGCAAACACTCAAAAACAGAATTTTGAACCCGCTGGCCATAATTGACGCATTGCTTGGCAATTTGCCGCAGTCTTCTGCGCCCTGCCGCATCTTCAGTATTCACATCATATGTAATCAGTACAAGCATATCATACCTCATTTCCACAGGAATGGGGGATAATCCTCCAGATCGTCTCGAAGATAACGTGCCAGGAGCAGGCTCTGCACATATGGAACCATCCCCCAGGGCATCTTTTCAGCCAGAAACGGATGGGTAATTGCTTCCTTTTTCCTTTCCTGCCACTTTTGCAGAAAAGCTTTGCGCGCATTGTCTGCTAAGAACACTGCACCGTTTTCCTGCACGTTAAAATCGGCTGGCTTGACTGTACGGTTATTGATGAGCGTCAGCACAAAACGATCGGCGAAGCAAGGCCGCAGCTCTTCCATTAGATCCAGCGCAAGCGATTCCCTGCCGGGACGATCACGATGTAGATAGCCGGCATAGGCATCCAGTCCAACGCTTTCCAGGGCCGATGCGCAATCGTGCGCCAGCAAGCTATAGGCGAAGGACAGCAGCGCGTTGAAGGCGTCCATGGGCGGACGGCGGCTGCGCTCATGAAAAAAGAACGTGTCTTTCCCTTGCAGGATCATATCGTCTATTACGTTGAAATAAGCTGCCGCTGCGCTGCCCTCCAGCCCGCGAAGCATATCCAATGAAGAAGCTGCCGCAATCTGCGGAAGTGCTGCCTGCAGCTGAGCTGATACATTGGCAAAGCGTTGCTCGTCAATGCGCATGGGGTGGTCGCGCCGGGTGCGCTCCACACTCCAGCGGGCATTATAGATCTTGCCAAAGATCATACTGCGGGCAATGCGGCAGCTTTCATGTGGATCATCTGCCGCCCGATACTGCATCCGCCTAAGTAGGATGTTCCCATGCTCCGTGCCGGAAACCCGCGCCAGAAAACGGCCGTTTGGCTGGCAGAAGGCAAGCCCGATATTCCGGCGAACGCACGCGCCCATCAGGGCAGGCGAAGCGCCGGAATAGGCGAAGGACACGATGCTTTGCAGCGTATGCAGCGGATAACGTGCCACAGCGGTACCGGAGCGATTGGCCACTACGTTTTCTCCATCCAAGGAAAGATATATATCCTCTGAGGTAACGAAAAGCGTATTCAGCAGCTGCTTCATGGCGACTCCTCCATGGCATGACGCAAGTAAGAGGAAACAGATTTGCTACGCATCAGCTTTGGCAGGCATAGCTCTTTTAACGAGCAGGCGCCGCAGGCCTTTGTCGGCTTCACCTTCGGCGTTTTTCCCTGCGCATAAAGGCTGTGCATTTCCGCAAGCAGGGCGCGCACCTCCTGGCGCAGCTCCGGCGTGAACGTCACCTCGCTGCGACGGTGAATCTCGCCGTAGTAGAGCGCACCCTGGGGAATATCGCAGCAAAGCATCTCTTCCAGGCACATCGCCTGGCCGCAAAGCTGCAGTGTGTCCGCCGTATGCTCCTTGGGCGCTCCGCGCTTATATTCCACAGGATATGGCTGCCACATTCCCTCGCGTTCTCGCAACGGAATGCCTGCGCTGCCGCGATGGAATTCCAATACATCGCACGCGCCTGAAACGCCCAAAGTGCGGGAAAACACGCGCATATCGCGCGTAATCAGAAGATCTCCGCGGCTTTCCGTAAACGCCCCGTTGTGGGCGTTCTGGTGCAGAATTGCGCCGTCGACTGTGCGCAGGTTTTCCGCCCATTGGTTTTCGATGTGGATCAATGCCCATTGCCTGCGGCAGAATTTGAAGTGCTGCAAGCCGGACAGCTGCAGGAAATCCTCCTCCTGATAGATCACCCCATTTGCGTGCAGGTTACGCCGGCGGGCAAATGCGCCTCGTCCACAGTAATGGCGTAGTCGGAAAAGCTCCTGGGCACGGCGGTGTCGCCGCAGCGCTGCGCGCGAACCAGCTCAAACAGCTTATGCGCGGGGGCACAGCCCAGCTCGCTGTCGTGCTTGAAAATGATCAGCCTGCGCACAGCCATTTTACCCCGGGCTGCGGAATGATCATTCTCAAACATATTCAGGATGGCCGACCAAAGCAGGTCCAGATCAGCCTGCGAAAAGCCCGTGCTCTTGCGGGCCAGATTGGCCGATATATACCCCTCTGCCCGGTACAGGCCATAGGGAACGATATACTTACGGCCCATTTCGATGCCTTTTTTCTCTGCATCAGCTTCGGTGGTAATGGCTGAGCGGGTGATGGTAATTTCCTGCGGCAGGATGGGATCGACGCTGCGGGCAAAGCCCAGCTGCACCGGGCCGCGCACCTGTCCGCAGTTCAGCGCGCCCTTTACAAAGGTGGTCATTACTGCGCCGAAGGTGCGGATATCGTAGAAGTTAGCGCACATGAAATCCCGTAGCTTTTCATCCAGGTGCTCGTCCTTTTTCTTTGCCTCCTTCAGCTTGTCCGCATCCACGCCCAGATAGGCGCAGGCCTCCTTATCGCTGGCATTGAGCGGCACGTTATCTTTAATATAGATGCGGTAGCCGCTTTCGCCCTCTTTGACTGTTTCCACATAGTTGCGGATTTTACGCTTCAGGCACACGTCCGTTACCAGGCCATAGCCGGTTTCCGGATCTACGCGGGGCATGTTGCCTGCGTCGGGATCACCGTTGGGATTTCCGTTTTCGACATCGAAGAAGATCACGAATTCATAGCGGTTCCGGATAGGCTCAGACATTTTCATTTTCCTCCTTTTTGGTATATCGTTTTTGCTTCTGATGATAGTAGCCAAGGTCAAACGAGCCCTGCTGCGCAAGCGTCATACGCGCAGGATAGCTGTCATCAAGAATGCCCTTTAGCGCGCTGACCTGCCGGTCGTAGACGATGCGGCTGCCGGTGTTCAGCTTGCGCAGGTGCTTTTGATACAGATTGTTCAGCACCGGAAAGATGCTTGCCGGCATGGCTGCCGCTGAGTTAAAGTACTTATCCTTGATCGTTGCGTTGATGCCAGGGTTGGCTGCCTGCTGCACGGCTTCATATACCGCGAATAGGCGGCCAAGCGTATAGGCTGGATTGGTACTGGTTTCATTCAGACCCACGGTTAATACCTCCTCGGGACAGTCTGCATGGGGATTTTTCAGATAGTATGCTTTCAGGATGGCCGCCCGGCCCCAGGTAATGCTTCGCTCGGCCCGGATGCGCAGCATGACGGCCTCCAGCAGTGATGCTGGATATGGCGTGCCGGAAAATACCGCGCGCGCCGTCGCGCCCGCCATGGCGGGAGAGGGGACTTTTTCGCGGGCGTTGGGGTTTACTGTTTCGCGCAGCAGTGCCCACAGCGGCAGGGTTTCACGCTGCGCGCCTGTGATTTCCAGCCGCTCATAGTGCGCGTTGATGTTCTTCATCAGCCTGCCAAAGCTGTCCCGCAAAAAGAAGCGCACCGAAAGCCGCGCGGCGTTTGGGGCAAGACCCAGAATATAGAACGGCCGGCTGGGGTCGACGCCCAGCTCCTCGCATGGAAGCCCGTCTGCCAGGCGCTTGAGCACCGCGCGCAGCTCGTTATCCGATAACCCAGGGTATTCGCCGCCAAACAGCAGCGACATGCCCAGATCCTGATAAACGGGCTCCGCGCCCTCCGCCCAGCAAACCACGGTTGTATCGCCGATCTGCTGCACGTTGTTTTTGTCCGCCAGCAGATGGTTGAGCGCGGCGGTATAGGCAAAGGCTGCATAGCTGCCTACGGGCGCGTTGAAATTCTGCTCATGGCCGTAGGAGCAAAACGCAGGCGCGTTGAACGAGACCAGCGCAGCCCCGCTGGACTGTGCGTTTTTCACACCTTTCACAGATGGATGGATGGCGGGAATTGTATCCATGCGGCCTGTCACCAGACATTGCATTCGAGTATTGCTTCCGTCTTGATTGGTGTATCGATTCCATGCTTCCCGAATGGCCGGATCTTCCTGCGGATAACATCCATCCACGCGGAAAAGCAGATTGCCGCCTGCCGTGATTTCATCCAGCTGTCCGGACAAGGCCGGGTGCTTAGCGGCATCCTGCGGCTGCCAGCAATCAAAGAAAGCTAAGATGGCGCGTGCGACGGGGGAATCCACGCCATCCAGGATGGTGTGATGCAAATCCGCTGCGGCGTCAAAGCACCTCTGGCTGCGTGAGGCCGCCTCTCCTTGTTTGATTCCCAGCAGGTAGCCAGAGTTTTCCCACAGAAAATTTGAACTGACTCCGCTGGTCTTTTTGGCCGCCGCAGGCAGCGTGATGCTTTGCGGCCGCAGCACCGTTTTCTTGCCGATCAGGGTTTCCTGCATGGTGGGGATTACCTGCGTCAATCGTCCATCCGCGTCCAGACACAGTGCAAAGCTGATTTTGGCCGGGCTCCAGCCAGGCGCGGCAATCTCTCCGCGCTGCAGGAGATCTTTATAGCAGCGGGTTAAGGCTTGCAGAATCATGCGCGTACCTCCTCGCTGCCCGGCTGCGGAACATGAAGCACGCCATCAGTCAGCACGGCCCTGAAAAAGTGGGGCGTAATGTTCTTTGGATCGCTGTAATCCATATCCCACAGCATCCAGCCAAGGCTTTGCGTGCCGCGCAGCTCCTCCGGGCAGGGCGGCAGCTCCGCGCAGCGCTGGAAATGCGCGGCAAATTCCCGCGTACCCAGGTAAGGCATGCTGTAAAACTGGCCGCGTTCCAATCGCCGCTTGATAATATCCTGGAACTTGCCGGGATTATCCCCAGGCGCGGCATGATCCGTCATTTCAAAGTGCGCATCGATGACATAGCGCACGTCGCGCAGCACCATGGCCGCGCGCTGCTGGATGCTGTCCGGCGCAGTCAGGTATAATTCGCCGCAGCCCTTTTCCATAACCCCCTTGACCTTCCTGGCGCTGATCGTATCCTTTACCTCGTTTCGGCGAATGTTGGTAAAGCGAATCGGACTGCATACATGAATGCGCTCAATGATCCACCGGAAGCCGGGATGCCAATAGATGCTTTCCAGCAGACCGCGCGCCGCCGAGGGCGTCATTATGTCATAACTGACGCGCTCAGTTTTCATTTCCGGCCTTGTAAAGCAGGCATAATCGCCCCAGACCTCCACTTGAATGGCCATATCATCCCTTCCTTTCTAATATTATTTATAGTGTCATCCAGCGCGGATGAATTTCAGATAAACTGCGCCTTTCCGCTCTCCGGCTCCAGCGAAAGGCCCAATGCATTGTCGTATAGCTTTGAATCTATCAATATGGCGCTGTCCTGATCCAATGTGGGTACTTCATTGGCTGTCATTAGCGCGCCTGCGGCGTAAAGTGCCTGGAAATGCGGCTCGTATATGGATACTGCATAACGCCCCAGGCTGCGGTATAACGCTTTTGAGCATTGTCCCGACTGCAGCTGCTGGATCAGGTCGATTCCTTCTCCGTAGGGTATATAAACAGTGCGCGTATTGCGGTCGATCAGGTGAAATCTCTCCGCAACGGTTTGAAACGGATAATCGCAGCCGCACAGGCCGTGCTCAAAGGCATCGATAACGCCCAGCTTATCCAGATGATCGCCGCTGAGGCTACGCAGGCACTGAAAATAGCGTCCCATGGTTTCCGGTGCGTTCGGTTCCTGCCCGCCTGACAGCGCTTCCCGCGCCGCGCCGATGGCCGTGCGGAAGAGCAAAGGTGGTGGCTCCGTGCGCTCAAAAATCATAACAGTGCTTTCGCTGGCTGGGCGCTTTCCTTCCCGATTGCATCGCCCTGCGGCTTGCAGGATGGAATCCAGGCCCGCCATTTCCCGATAAACCATCGGGAAATCCACATCTACACCCGCTTCAATCAACGAGGTAGAAACAACCCGGCAGGGAACGCCGCATTGCAGCCGGTTGCGGATTTCCCGCAATACAGACTGCCTGTGGGCAGGCACCATCAGCGTGGAAAGATGAAAGCTGCCTTTCTGCGGCAGCAGCTCAAATAAACGCTGTGCTGCCTTGCGGCTGTTGACAATGCACAGGGCTTGCTGCTGCGCGCTAAGCTGTCCGGCCAGCGCATCATCTGTCAGCTGCCCTGCCTGCTGAAATGAAACACGGCGGAAGCGTGCATACAGACTGCGTGTTTGTGGGCATAGTTCAGAAATGGAGCAATTGGGCGCATAGGCGCGCATCAGATCGTCCAGCGCAGGCTGTGTAGCAGTGCAGAGTACCACCGTAGCATCGAATTGCCCAGCCAATGCGGCTATTGCAGCTATGCAGGGGCGCAAATGCGGCAGCGGCAGCATCTGTGCTTCGTCAAAGATAATCACGCTGTTGGCCAGATTGTGCAGCTTTCGGCATCTGGAAGAACGATTGGCATACATGGATTCAAATAATTGCACCGCCGTAGTGACGATTACTGGCATATCCCAGTTTTCTGACGCCAGCGCTTTTGCAATTTGCTCGGGCGGCGCGCCGTCGCTTAAATCAAACTGCACGCCGGAATGATGCTCCAGTACGTTTTGCCTTCCCAGAATATCCTGAAAAACGCTGGCATTTTGTTCGATGATGGAAGTATATGGAATTACATAGACAATCCGGCGCATTTTGTGCGTCAGCGCATGCCGCAATGCGAAAGCCAGGGAGGCAACTGTTTTACCGCCGCCGGTCGGCACAGTCAACGTATAGATGCCCTTGGGCTTGCTGCCTGCCTCCATACAGGCGCTTAAAATATCGCAGCGCAGCCGATTGAGCGTTGTTGTTGGATTTTGCCATGGACGAATATATGTCTGCAAGCGGTCAAACAGCGTTTCCATGCTGTCGTACACGCCGCGCCCGCGATCCCCCTGCATAAATTGCTCGGTATCCAGAAAATCTGCGTCTACCAGGCAGGAATATAGCATGCGAATCCAGAAGGATGCTTGCAATTTATCCTGCATTGTGCGTGGGGGGATCTGGGGCAGACAAATGCTGCTTGGGTCGCACTGTTCCAGGTAGTTCTCGGCAATTCCCTTTTTTAACCGGCCATACAGGGTGTTGTCTCCTGGCTGATCGGTGTGTACATTACCAACGTTCTGCAATCCACCGTGATGTCCAGCGACGCATGCGGCAATCAGTCCATGATTTTGCCTGGCACAGGCAATTGCCCCGGCTGTGGCGTGATCCACAATGGGGCCATTATCCAGCAAACGATGCTGAAAACCAGGTGTATATTTGCCTATATCATGCGCGAGACCAGCCATTTCGCCTTCGTTTGCCGCACCAAAATCGGCAGCGAAAGCACGGCATAGCGCGGCCGTCCCCATTAGATGAGCGGTCACGGTTTGGTAAACGGGCTCTCCATCGGGTTCCGATGTTCGAACATGCGCATAGTATTGCACAATTTTCTCCTCTTTGGTAACGGTACAAAAGAGTAAATCTTGTTCTCATGCATTGAGAAATAAAGATGTACGATGTATTGTAGGGATGGTGTCTTCATAATCATTATAATACACGATGCCAACCCCAAAGTCAATGTTTTATGCATTTGTAGGTGCCCCCGCTAATTTACCGCCAATTTACATTTCATGGTGGCCCCGCTAATTTACATTCCAGATCTTGCTTTTTGCCGCCTTTTATGATAAGATAAGATGATGAGAGAGCAGGTGATTTTGGAATGCGAATTTTGGAATCCTCCGAGGATTATTTGGAAGCGATGCTGATGATGCAGGAGCGCTTTGGCTATATTCGTTCTATTGATATTGCAAACGAGCTGAACGTGACCAAGCCCAGCGTGAGCTACGCCACCAAGCGGCTGCGGCAAAACGGCTACATCACCATGGATAAGGAAGGGCTGATTACCCTGACAGAGAGCGGCTTGGCCATTGCGGAACGGGTGTACGAGCGGCATAAGACGCTGTCCTCCTTCTTTATGAAACTGGGGGTGGATGAGGAAACTGCGCTGGAGGACGCCTGCAAGGTGGAGCATGATTTGAGCGAACAGACCTACGAAGCGATTAAAAGACATGCGCTAAGCGCAAGAAAATAAAACGTTTTTGTGCTTTCAGGCCGTTTCCTATATGGGGAATGGCTTTTTTTGATGATTTAAAGAGCGAAGTATTTCCATAAATTTTGGCTGCTGATGCAAAATCGCGCGGAACAAATAAAAATTAAGCAATATCGATAAGATTGACACGATTATGACACAAATAGATCAATTGTTGCGCAAACTGAAATATTGCAAAAGGAAACAAAACAAAGAAAAAACATAAACAAACGTTTAAAAACAGCGAAAATACAACGTTTTTTGGGCGCTCCTTCCGCAAATGCGCAAATCGATCAAAACTGCCACAATGTGGCAAAAATCGGACATTTAATGCATAAACTGGTATTAAACTGACCAAATGATGAATATTAATCGATAACCGAATACTTGAAAAATAAATAGAAAGTGTTATAATGGCGGCGCAAAGGAGGAGACAGTATATGCCTTCAATCGAAAAGAAAGAGAGTGGACTCAAAAAGAGTCTGGGCCTGATCTTCGTCTACACCGTTGCGACAGGCTCCATCTTCACCTACGTTAGCTACTGGGATTCCGTGTTCTTCTCTTACTGCGGCGCGGGCACCTTCCTGGCCTTCGCGCTGATGACGCTGGCGATCCTGCCCGTTGCGCTGGTGTACAGCGAGCTTTCTCCGCTGTTCCACACCTCCGGCGGCGAACTGATCTACAACACCGTGGGCATGAACAAGCACGTGGGCTTCCTGGCCTCCTGGCTGATCATGGCTGCCTGGATCTCCGTTCCCCCGGCTGTGTGCATGGCCATCGCTACCTTCTTTAAGGAAATCTTCGGCCTGGCCATCCCCACCATTGGCATTGTGGGCATCGGCGTTGTGATCCTGCTGCTGGTATTTGCCATGAGCATGCAGAACATCACCTTCCTGGTCAAGGTGCAGGCCTTCTGCCTGTTTGCCAACATCGCCACCACACTGCTGACCGCCGTGCTGGTGCTGACCTCGGGTCACTGGAGCATCAGCAACCTGGCTGGTATGTTCAACTTCTCCAATATCGAAACCACCGGCGGTATCCCCGGCTGGATCATCGGTATGGCGCTGCTGATCACCCCCTACTTCGGCTTTGAAACCGTGCCTCAGATGGTGGAGGAAGGCGACTTCCCCATCAGCAACACCAAGAAGGCCATCTGCGGTTCCGTGCTGACCTGCGGCGTGATCTACGCGATCTTCTTCTTCTGTGTGGCCGGCCTGGACAAGCCCGCTGTGCTGCTGGCTGACGGCGTTGGCGATACGGGCTTCATGACCATCCGCGCGATGCAGAATCTGCTTGGCTGGCGCGTATGGCCCATGATCTACGCTGTGATCTCCGTGCTGCTGGGCATGACCGCTTCCATCCTGGGCTTCTGGATGTCCACCGTGCGCATGATGTACTCCATGGGTAAGAAGAACTTCCTGCCCAAGGCCTTCACCTATGTGAATCGCCATCAGCAGCCCATCCTGCCCAATATCTTCCTGCTGGGCATCAGCCTGATCTTCATCCTGCTGATGAACGCTGGTTCCTTCATGAACAGCTTCTTCAACCTCATGTCCTTCGGCTGCGCCTGCGCCTATGCCATCACCATGATCTCGGCTGTGCTGATTCACAAAAAGCACCCCGAATGGTATGTAGGCAACAAGAATCTGGTCAAGGGCGGCAACTTCACCCGCTTCCTGGCCATGATCATCATGATCGCCATCGCTTACTTCTGCACCCTGGGCCAGGGCAAGGACTCCTGGATCTGCTTTGGCATCTACCTGGGCATCGGCGCCTGCATCTGGCTGTGGATGGTGCTGGTACGCTGGAAGAAGTCCAAGGTGGTCATCGATACCCCCGACGGCTCCAAGGAATTCTAATTTCATCGCGTTCCCCGCGGACGGCGCCTTGCCGCGCCGTACCGCTCCCATATTTTAATCTAAACTGAAAAGGAGATTATTACTATGGCTAAGCTGACTGGTAAAGTTGCTCTGATCACTGGCGCTGCGGTAGGCCTGGGCGAAGGCATCGCCACCGCGTATGCCAAGTATGGCGCCAAGCTGTGCATGGTGGATCTGTCCCCCGAAGTGGAAAAGACCGCCGAAAAGCTGCGCAAAGAATACAACGCTGAGATCGTTACCTGCGTGGCCAACGTGGCCGATCCCGAGCAGATGAAGGCCGCCGCTGCCAAGGCTGCCGAGGCCTTTGGCGAAGTGAACATCGCCTGCTGCAACGCCGGCGTATGCCGCCTGGCTCCCTTTGAAGAAATGACCGATGCCGTGCGCGATTTCCACATCGACGTGAACATCAAGGGCGTTTGGAACACCTGCAAGGCTGTTATCCCCTATATGCTCAAGCAGGGCGGCGGCAGCATCGTGATCGCCTCCTCCGTGACCGGCGACATCGTGGCTGACGCTGGCGAGGCTGCCTATGCTATGACCAAGGCTGCGCTGGTCGGCCTGACCAAGTGCCTGGCTGTGGAATATGCCAACCGCAATATCCGTGTTAACTGCTCTCAGCTGGGCTATGCCCGCACCCCCATGGTGGAAAAGATGGCGCTGGAATCCAATCCTGAAGATCCCGAGAGCGCGATCAACGATATCGCCCGCGGCGTGCCGATGAAGCGTCTGGCCAAGCCCATCGAAGTGGGCGAGCTGTTCGCCTTCCTGGGCAGCGACGAGGCCAGCTACCTGACCGGTTCTCAGGTGGTCATCGACGGCGGTTCTACCCTGCCCGAAACCATGAGCATCGGCACCAACTGACGCTTCGCCGTTGATCCGGCATTATACAGCGCATAACAACGGGGGCTGTGTCGGCGCCGCGATCGAAATACCGATTGCAGGGCTGCACAGCCCCCTTTTGCGCGCGCAAAAATGCGTATAAGAAAGGAAAGGGAATATTTGTGGCTAAGGATAATACCGTCAACAGCCCGCTGACGGAGAATAAGCTCAACCGCAGCCTGAAGCTCATTTACGTATACGCCATCGCTACCGGCGCGATCTTCACCTTCATCGGTTACTGGGATTCGATCTTCTATGAATACTGCGGCCCCGGCACCTTCCTGGCGTTCCTGCTGATGACCGCGCTGATTCTGCCCATCGCGTTTGTATACTGCGATTTGGCTCCGCTGTTCCCCGAGGCGGGCGGCGAGCTGATCTACAACACCGTGGGACTGAACAAGCACTGCGGCTTCCTGTCCGCCTGGCTGATTATGGCCGCGTGGATTGCCGTGCCCCCGGCTGCGATCATGGCCATTGTGCAGTGGATTTTCCATGTAACAAACATTAACAGCAGCTTTACGGTGCTGGAAATCGTATCCGCCGTGCTGCTGGTGGGCTATTTCATCCTGAGCCTGCAAAACGTGGAAGTGGCCGGCAAGATTCAGCTGGTCATGCTGGCGTTGGCTATCACGGGCTGCATTGCCGCCTCCATCGCCTTTATAACCTCCGGTCAGTGGAGCCTGGACAATTTCTCCAACTTCTTCTATTCTCAGAGCAAGTCTTCCTTTGGCATCCCCAGCTGGATCATTGGTATGGCCTTCCTGATTACCCCCTTCTTTGGCTTTGAAACCGTGCCGCAGATGATTGAGGAAGGCGACTTCCCAGTCAAGGACAGCACCAAGGCCATCTGGGGTTCGGTTGTTACCTGCGGCGTGATCTATGCGTTCTTCTTCATCGGCGTGGGCGGCATGAACGCGCAGCCCCTGGTGGAGGAGGGCGGCGCGGCCACCGGCGGCTTTCTGGCCATCTACCTGATGGAGCAGTTTGGCACCACCGGCTGGCGCGTATTCGCCATCCTGTTTGGCATCTGCGCCATCCTGTGCGCCATTGGCACCTGCCTGCTGGGCTTCTGGCTGTCCACGGTGCGCCTGCTGTATGCCATGGGCCGCACCAACTTCCTGCCTGCGTCCTTTGCCAAGCTGAACAAGCATCAGCAGCCCATCATCCCCAACATCCTGCTGCTGGTGGTATCCATCGTGTTCCTGGTGCTGCAAAACGCTGGCACCTTCATGAACGATTTCTTCAACCTGATGGCCTTTGGCTGCGCCTGCGCCTACGCGCTGACCATGATCAGCGCCATCCGTATGCACAAGCAGCATCCTGATTGGAAGAGCGGCTATCATCTGAAGGGCGGCAATTTCACCCGCTATCTGGCGCTGGTGATCTCGGTGATCATCGCGTTCTTCTGCACGCTGGGCCAGGGCGTTGGTTCCTGGATCTCCTTTGCCGTGTACATGGGCATCGGCGTGATCCTGTGGGCGTGGATGGTGCTGTTCCGCTGGAAGAAGACCAAGGTGGTTGTAGATACCCCCGACGGGCCTAAAGAATACTGAGTTATCCCCCAGAAAATCGCCCTGCCTGCATATCAGGCGGGGCGATTTTTGCTGCGCGCCTTGCGGCGCATGGATGGATGTGATATACTGATTTGGAAATTTGCTGTTTACAGGAGAGGGAATGTACATGCGGGCTATTATTTTTGATATGGATGGGACGCTGCTGGATTCGGAGGGCTATTGGACGCGCGCGCCGCTGGTGCTGCTGGAGCGCAAGGGCATCCATGTGGATCCCAACAACATGCCCTGGATGGCGGAGTCCTTTCGCAAAACACTGAAGAACTATTTTGAATCGCCCGATTGCCAGCTGGATATGACCATGGACGAATGCGTGGCCTGGTGCAAAAACTATATGTACACCGAGATCTATCCCAAGGGCGTGCCGCAGCTCAAGCCCGGCGCGCTGGATACCCTGGAGGCCGCGCGCCAGCTGAACGTGCCCATGT
>ERZ809074.1804-NODE-1804-length-26090-cov-7.932744_pt1 | contig 26090 bp, 20 predicted proteins | sample MGYA00520795_ERZ809074 | MGnify/ENA primary metagenome ERZ809074 (study PRJEB31570, sample SAMEA3212989) | Homo sapiens | biome: human-gut; feature: human gut; material: fecal | place: Sweden | collected 2011 ...
AATCTGCAAAATCTTCGGTTAATCAACAAATCTCCCACGGACTATTGCCGATGAGCCAGGTTATGAAAAGAATTATTACATCCACTCTATTATTAAGTGCACTGGCACTTTTCTCTGCTTGTCAGAAATCTGAACAGCAGGCACCGGCTAAGGGAGAGAGCATAGTTTTCACAGCATCGTTCGCCCCTGAGACGAAGACGGTTATCGATAAGACAGGCAAAAAGTCTCTTTGGAACCAGGACGAGATCCGTATATTTAATGGAAATCACTCTGAGGCACAGGAATATGTCACGACTGCCGTTGAAGCAGCTACAGCCAACTTTACAATTAAAAACCCTGAAGCTAAATTCACAGGAACCAGTTTCATCGCAGTATGCCCTAACAGCTCAGCTAATGAAGCTTCGAGGAATGGTTCAGCAGATAAGACCATTAACAAGCTTTATCTTAAGAAGGAGCAGACCGCGACAGTCGGCACCTACGATCCGGAAGGACACGTGGCTGTAGCATATACAGAAAACCACGAACTCAGTTTTAAGAACGCTTGTACTCTTCTTAAATTCACCATCAAGAGCGATAACATTAAGGAGGTATGCGTATACTCTACTGGTGCCGTTCTTTCAGGTAATTTCAATTTCAACACTGTAGACGATAATATCACTACCACCGGCGTTGATAAAACAGATATTTATGAAACAAACAATTACGTTAAAGTTAAAGGCAATTTCGTAAACGGACAGACTTACTATATGTCTTGCATCCCAGGCACACTCGCTAATGGATTCACCCTCGAAGTCGTTAATGATAAAGCCGCTAAAGGCAAGGACAATGTATATACGAAACCAATCGAGCTCAAGCGCAACAAGATTTACGACCTCGGCGACGTAACCTATCTGCCAATTTTTGATTATGGTATAGTCGGAGGATTCAACGGTTGGGACACTAGCAAACCATTACCGTTTGTTGACACCGACGGCGACGGAATCTATGAGTGCAAGGATGTAGATCTCAAGGCGAAAGAGGGTCAAGGCGAAGGATTTAAATTTTTCTTTAACAATTCTTGGCTCGGTGTACACGATGACTTCAATTTCGACAAGACTGTTACTGGTTGGTATGCGGAATTGTATACAAATAACACAGGTAATAAGACTCATAATATTAAAGTATCCGATACATCTAAAAAATGGGATATCTATATTTACGCAAAACAAGAAAAATATTGGGGTAGAGAACTAGCCTTCACTATTTTGCCTGCTGGTTCACCAACACCTACCAAATAGTGGCATTTACTTATCTCTTAACGGATGGCTCACACTGACCATCCGTTTTTTCATCTCCACCCCTCCGCGAGTCGTCAAATCCACCCTGATATTATTCTTCCCCGTCAGAGGGGTGTGTTTGCCGCGAGCGAAAGAGAAGCCGAAAACATTTTAATCTTCTCAAAAAAAATAACTAAATTGGCATCACAAGAAAAGAATTCCATTTTATGGCAAACACTCTCCTATCCCATATGCTTTCCCACCAAGACCCTTCACAAGTCGCCGGCCTATCCCGTTTTTTCAAATGCGGTCCAGGCCAATACGGTGAAGGAGACAAATTTCTGGGGATAAAAGTGCCCATCACACGCGAAGTTGTAAAAAGCACGTGGAAAGAAGTCACATTCGAAGATTTGGAAGAGTGCATTTCAAGCGAATACCACGAACTAAGATTAGCCGCCTTACTGACACTGATTGAAATATTCTCACATTCGAAGAAAAAGCCGGAAGTCCAGCAAAATTGCATAGACTTCTACATCTCACATACTACATTTATCAACAACTGGGACCTCGTTGACCTGAGTTGCTATCCCCTCCTCGGAGTGTGGCTGTTAGATAAGGATCGTACCTTACTCTACGATCTTGCCGGAAACGGCAAGACCATTTGGGAGCAACGCATCGGAATCGTTAGCACGATGACCTTTGTACGCGCCGGACAGTTAGACGACACCTTCGCCATCGCCGATTTATTTCTAAACGAAAATGAGCACCTTCACGACTTACTGGAAAAAGCAGTCGGATGGTTGCTTCGCGAAGCAGGCAAACGAGACTCCGAACGCCTTGCCAATTGGCTTTGCCCTCGAGCCTCATCTATGCCACGAACCATGCTTCGTTACGCTATAGAAAAATTCCCTGAAACAGAGCGACAACATTTCTTAAAATTAAGTAAATAAACAAAATTCTTTCGTCCGAAAATTATGGACAAGAGCCTGACGCTGAACTCGAAAAACACCTTTGGAGTCAGGATGCCGTAGAGACACTTCTAGATGGTCCGGTGGCTAAAGGTGTACATAAGTTTCGTACACCTTCAGGTTACACCCTTAGTAGAACGCTGTAGAACGCGGCTGCTGTTCAAACGTGTTTTTCGGGTTGCGAAATAATGACGCCTATGCTTCAGCGAGCCAGCAATACACCCTGAGGGCAATGCCATCCACGGCTTAGTGGAGGGAACCATTTCGTCAGAAATGGAAAGGTCCGTCCGAAGGGTGTCTTTTGCTGCGAGCGAAAACGAAACTGCTTTCTGCAAGAAATACCATCGGTGTACAAAGCACAAAAAGCATCTTGTCGACAAATACCTGATGAGACATTATTAACAGGCACTGGGATAAACAGTTTTCGGTCTTTAAAGCTCAATCGCTGCGCCGAGCTCGATGGGGCGGCTCGCTTGCGATTGAACTTCTGCGATTAGCAGTTTCGTCCGGGCAAACCTGCCTTTCGCCGGATAAAATACGTTTTTGAGCTCTGCCGTCCGGGCAAACCTGCCTTTCGCCGGACGAAACTCAGTTTAGATGCTTCCCATCCGGCAAAATGGCCTTTTCACCGGATAAAACGACGTCGAGAAGCATCTCCTCTGACAAGAACCACGATCCTCCGGACGGGAAGCCATTGAGACTAGCTCATCCAATTCACTTTGGCAGACAATGTGCCACAGAAGCGTGTAGAATGGCACCTCCCTGCCAAGGTGAGGCTAAAAAAGTCTCACTTTGGCAAGCCACCCTTAACAGAGTGCGTTCTACGCCATCCTCCTTGCCAAAGTGAATTGGCGGAAGCCTCCACAACATTTTGCGGGCCTTCAGCGAGCAGGCAATACACCCTGAGGGAAATGCCATCCACGGCTTAGTGGAGGGAACCATTTCGTCAGAAATGGTCCGTCCGAAGGGTGTCTTTTGCTGCGAGCGCCCCATCCGGCAAAACCCGCATGACGCCGGACAAAACTCTTTTGAGTCAACCATTTCAGCCCTAAGCAGACTAGACAAGCCACGGGGAGTAAACAAATATCAGTAATAAATACCTGAAATCTCAGAAATAACGTATAACAAGAGTCAACATCTTCTAGGGTTAGAACGATATCAGGTCAATCAAAATCAGGAAAACTCAGTTGGACCGAAAAGTTACCTTAAAATGATGCAGGTATTATTTTGATTTTTACTAAATTTGCGAGGTTATGAGCACCAAGTTGAAAAAACTAATGAAACTAGGAGTTTCCCTTCTGCTGGCCATAACACTTATCTACATGGCGTTCAAAGGGATAAATTGGGCCGATTTCTGGGAAAACCTGAAATGTACTCGATGGGGGTTCATAGTGCTCTTCCTTCTCTGCGTTCTGGCGACCATCTGGATTAGAGCCCTTCGCTGGAAAGTGATGCTCAAGCCGCTCGATGCGAACATCAGCACCCGGACCACTTGGCACGCTAACAACATCGGCAACCTCACGAACGCCATCCTCTCCGGTTCAGGGGAATTGGTGCGCTGCGCCTTCGCCTGCAGGGGCGGGGCCAATTACGACGCCGTCCTGGGCACCGAAATAATGGAGCGGGCGTGGGATGCATTGGCCATTATATTATTGGCATTCATAGCGATACTGAGCGGCAGCGATGCTATCGGCGAGTTTTTCACGCAGCACATCGTCGCACCGGTGACAAGCAGCAGCACCACACTGATATGGGCAGGATGCGGAATCGCGGCATTAGTGCTCATCATCTGCCTGTGCTTCAGATTTCGGCGGGCTAACAAGGTCTGCGGCGCCGTGGCCAATTTCCTCGGCGGTGTCGGCCAAGGATTCATCTCTTTCAGGAAGATTCGTAACAAGGGAGCATTTCTGGCATTCACCGTTCTGCTTTGGGTAATGTATATCTTTATGTACCACTTTATCCTGCAGGCAGTTCCGGCGCTTTCCGGACTTAACGTCTGCGATGCCCTGCTGCTCGCAGCCGTGGGAAACCTCGCATCGGTAATCCCGGTACCGGGAGGAGTCGGAGCCTATCACTATCTGATAGCTCTATGTCTTTCAGCCATTTATGGAATAGACTGGAACATCGGGATTCTTTTTGCCACCCTTCAGCACGAACTCCACGCCGTACTTCTCATAGTACTCGGAATAATGTCCTGTGTAAAAACAAACCTTAAATTTCATAGTTATGATGTATTGTCCTAAATGTGGTGCGCCCCACGAAGACGGCGCTTCTTTCTGCCCCAAATGCGGACAGCCGCTAAACGCTTCCAATCAGAGCTATACGCCCCCGGTTAAAAACGACGAGAGATGGCTCATCGCGCTTCTTTTATGCGCATTTGGAGGAATACTTGGCCTTCACAGATTCTACACTAGAAACATAGCTACAGGTATCCTTATGCTGCTTACCGGTGGCGGTTGCGGAATCTGGTACATCGTAGACCTTATAATGATCGCTTGCAACACCTATAAGGACGGCGACGGTAATTATCTCAAATAACTCCATTTATGATGTATTGTCCACAATGCGGATTTCCGGTAGGTGACCAAGACAGTTTCTGCCAGCACTGCGGAGCGGCATTAAAAGAAGACGCGGGCTACAAGTTCGCAAGACCTTGCCCACGCACCTATCTCGCCCTCTCGATAGTCTGCACGGCGATGTGCTGCCTTCCATTCGGACTAATAGGAATTCTGAATGCCATCGACGTGTCGTCGAAATACCAGAAAGGCCTTTATGACGAAGCAGAAAAAGCCAGCAGAAGAGCTCGCAGTTTCAGTATTGCAGGCATTGTCTGCAGTGCGGTAGTCATACTGGCATGGATCGCACTATTAGTCTGGGTCGGTGTCAGCGAGCTGGACATTGACGATGTAATCACGTCCATATAGTAGCGGATGAAGCCTTTACGGAGGAAAGTCGCCATAACGGGCGTAGTACTGCTATGCCTAGTGGGAGTAGTCGTATTCTTCCATTTCGACCCGTCAGGCGAAAAATGGTTTCCGCGATGCGTGTTTTTTACTCTTACGGGATTCAAATGTCCCGGATGCGGTTCGCAGAGGGCCATACACTCACTCCTACACCTCGACTTCTGCCAGGCGTTCCGATATAATGGGCTGCTTTTCCTGCTGATTCCATATATGGCGATGCTACTGATAAGCGGAATTTTCAAATCCAAGATGGAAAGACTCTATCAGGCGCTGACGAAGCCGGCGTTGATATACATTCTCTTAGTAGTGATACTGCTATGGTGGCTACTGAGGAACATCTTCGGATGGTAAGCAAATAAACTATATAAATGAACAAATTACTTGTAATAGACTGTTGTATGCGCGCGGAGTCCCGTACGGAGAGGATTCTGAAGGCCGCGCTCGAAGAATTGAAAGGAAAATATGAAATCGAAATTCTGGATGTGGACGAACTGGGATTCCAGCCAATGAGTAGAGACATATTTAACAAAAGATGCAGCGGAGAAGTGGACGAGAAGGCGATAGTGACTGCTATGAAAGTGGCCGCTGCCGACAGGATAGTGGTGGCCGCCCCATTCTGGGATATGAACTTCCCTGCTGCCCTCAAGGCCTTTTTCGAGAACCTATCCCTTTACAACATCACTTTCGCAGATAACGGAAAGACCTGCTTCGGACTCTGCAAATGTAAACATCTTCTTTACATCACCACCCGCGGAATGGACATCGCGGACGGAGACTATCGCGAGCAAGGCAGCACCTATCTGAAGGCGCTGTCAAGTCTATGGTCCTTAGGCGAGGTAACCACAGTCTCAGCTCACAACATGGACTATAGCACCGCAGAGGAAGTGGAAAGAAAAGTCGAAGATGCCATTCTGCGCGTTCGAGAAATATGTAAGACTTTTTAATTTTTTTATTAAATTTGTAAGGTTTGCCCAGGGCAGACGACATAAATGCATAACAATTAAATTAAGTATATGTTTAAAGGACAACCTAAAGGATTATTTGCCCTCGCTCTCGCGAATACCGGAGAGCGATTTGGCTACTACACGATGCTCGCCATCCTGGCCCTTCTCATGCAGGCTAAATTCGGATGGACGGAAGCACAAGCAGGAAACGTTTATGCCATTTTCCTCGCAGGCGTTTACTTTATGCCATTCTTCGGAGGAATATTGGCCGATAAGATAGGATACGGCAAGTGCGTCACGATAGGTATCAGCGTGATGTTCCTCGGATACCTCTCGCTGGTATTCCCTATTGCGGACCTGAGCGTGGCGAAGTACGCAATGTTCGCCGGATTGGCCCTTATCGCAGTGGGTACTGGCTTGTTCAAGGGCAATCTGCAGGTCATCGTGGGTAACCTCTACGACGACCCGAAATACTCTGCGAAACGCGACTCCGCATTCAGCCTTTTCTATATGGCGATTAACATCGGCGCCATGTTCGCACCTGCCATGGCCAAGGCCATCACTAACTTCCAGCTCTCCAAGGCTGGTTTCGTCTATGACGCGGCCAATACCGACCCTGCATACCTCGCAGCCCTTTCGGGCTCTTACGGAATGTGCTTCGGCGTGGCCTGCATCTCACTGATTCTCTCCATCGCCATCTATTTCTCTTGCAGAAAATGGTTCAAGCACGCCGATGTCAACACGAAGCAGGCCAAGGCCGCTTCCAGCGAGCCGGTTAAGGAGCTTACCCCTAAGCAGACTAAGGACAGGCTCATCGCCCTCGTTCTCGTGTTCGCAGTAGTAATCTTCTTCTGGATGGCATTCCACCAGAATGGTTCGGCGCTTACTTTCTTCGCGAAGAAGTACACCAACCTCACCGTAGAAGGTCCTATGAGACTGTGGTTCAACATCGGAAGCTTGGCACTCATCGCAATTTCCATCTACACCCTGTTCTCTGCATTCCAGTCAGAAACGAAGAAAGGCCGGATCATCTCCGGAATCGTTACGTTGGCCCTGTGGGGCGGCGCTTACGCACTCTTCGCAGAGATGCCTAAGACCATCGCAGCTCAGCCTTCGGACTTCCAGCAGTTCAACCCATTCTTCGTCGTAGCCCTCACACCTATCTCGATGGCCCTCTTCGGAGCATTGGCGAAGAAAGGCAAGGAGCCAAGCGCCCCTAAGAAAATCGCATTCGGTATGCTCGTGGCTGCCCTGGGATTCGTAATCATCACAGTAGCGTCCAACGGACTTACATCGCCTAAGGATTTGGGCGCGCAGACCCAGCCATTCCTTAGCCCGGCTTGGCTTATAAGCACTTATCTTACGCTGACATTTGCCGAGCTCCTTCTCTCACCTATGGGTATGAGCTTCGTTACGAAAGTCGCTCCTCCTAAGTATAAGGGTATGATGATGGGTGGATGGTTCGCAGCTACCGCCATAGGTAACTACCTCAGCGGTATTCCTTCGAAACTCTGGAACAAGATTCCTCTTATGGCGAACTGGGGCATCCTCATCGGACTTTGCCTTATCTCTGCAGTGATTATGTTCGCTATGCTTAAAAAGATCGAAGCAGCTACCCAAGACTAATGAAGAAGAGGATTATCAGATTTTTTATGCGGCTTTTCGCTGCGCTTCCTCTGGGAGTGCACTACGCTAACGCCCACTTCGTAGGCTGGATAGCCCGCGTAGTGGTGCGTTACCGATATGCCGTAGTAAAGACTAACATCGATAATGCCTTTCCTGAATTAAGCGAAAAAGAAAGAAAGGGAATCGTCAAGGCCTTTTACCTCCATTTCGGTCAGATAGTATGTGAAACCATCTGGTTCGGAGGAAGTAAGGGAAAAAGGCTGCGCCGCTCGCACATAGTATCCATAAAGAACCCTGAAGAGATAGAAAGGCTGTATAATGCAGCCCCTGGCACCATAGTGTTTTGCTCTCACTCAGGAAACTGGGAACTCTATGGAGGTATTCCTTTCTATAACTATACGGATAAGCCTATGCCCGTAGACTTCGACAATGCGGGCGTAGTCTACCGTAAACTTAAGAATGCTACCTGGGACGAGGTATTTAAGGAGAACCGCAAGTTCTGCCATCCGGAGTTCGAACACCTGGTGGAATCGTCGAATATCATAAGACACATCCTCACCCACATGGACAAGAAGATGTTCTATTTTATGAATACGGACCAGTGGCCTTATTTCTCGGCTCCATCCTACATTATGGTAGATTTTATGGGGCAGCGCACCCGCACTATGAGCGGAGGTGCCACAGTGGCGAATAAATACTCGCTCGCGGTCACCTATCTCTCGATGACCCGTCGCGAAGGAAACAAGAAATACGAGATGGAATTCAAGACCATCTGCGACAATGCTTCCACCATGACGGTGCAGCAGATTATGGACCGATACTACGAACTATTGGAAAGCGACATCCGAAAAGACCCCGGAGATTACCTGTGGTCTCACAAACGCTGGAAAAAATGTTAACGAGTATGAAAAAGTACATCATTACCATTCTGCTTGCATTGACGACGCTTTTCCCTCTCTATGCGAAGAAGGAGAAAGGTCAGCAAGTAATCTACTGTATTCCCAAGACAGTCATCACCGTTACAGTAGAGAGTATGGAACAGGACATAAAAGCCGGTCCCTACTCCCATTACAGCAAATCCCTTCTCGGAATAGACTACATCGAGAAGGACAGCACCCACTTCAGCATCTCGAAGATAAGCATAAGTGCATCTACCGAGGCTGACCACTCTAAAAGATACAGCATCAATCTGACTCCGGAGCATCGAGATGAGTTCAGGATGCTGCTGGATGCCGGCTATATATGCCAAAGCCGCGAATCCGCCACCCACGACATCTCGCACGCCGAGAGTTTCCCGGTAAAGGAAGTATCCCTGGAAAAGAATGAAAAGAAGAGCTTTGAGAGTGCCAAGAAAGCAGCTGCTCAGATAGCCAAATACAGGGAAGACCGTTACGACATAGTTACCGGTAACACCGACGCCACTTATTCCGGAGAAGCGCTCCGCTCAGCAGTGGAAGAACTTAACAAGGCCGAGGAAAAACTGCTTACCCTGTTCTCCCCTACAGTCCACTCTTTCGGACAAAGTGTCAGTTTCGATTTTATTCCTTCCGCACAGACATCGGGAAAAATCGAAGCCTTCTGTTTCAGCGAAAGCCTGGGAGTTCTCCCTGCCGGCTCGCCTGAAGGCACTCCTTACTATCTGGAAATCAGCACGGACGCTAACTGCGTACTGAATGCAGCGCGGCCTGATACATCTGATGGGCAGACCATCTACTACTGCGTACCAAGCGTATGCAACGTAAAAATCTACTACTACGACCACGTGGTATGCCATTTGCGAGTACCAGTTTACCAGTTAGGTGTAAACGAAATGATGAATTTTTAATTTTAAATACATATCTATATGACTATTAAAGACTTGACCCCATCTATCGTATGGGATAACTTCTACAAGATAACTCGAGTTCCACGTCCTTCGAAGCACGAGGAAAAGATAAGGGAATACCTCCTCAATTGGGGAAAGGAGCATAATTTCGAAACATTTGCCGATAAGACAGGTAACGTCATAATCCGCATCCCTGCCACTTCCGGCTACGAGAATCGTAAAGGTGTAGTTCTTCAGGGCCATATGGATATGGTACCTCAGAAGAACGCCGATAAAGTTCACGACTTCCTTAACGACCCTATCGAAACCCGCGTAGAGGGAGATTGGCTTAAAGCCTGCGGAACCACCCTGGGCGCAGACAATGGTTTGGGAGTGGCATTGGCATTGGCCATCGCCGAAAGCGACGACATTCCTCACGGACCGCTCGAGATTCTCGTCACATACGACGAAGAGACCGGTATGACGGGAGCACAGCTTCTCGAGCCGGGCATCTTGAAAGGCGAAATCCTGCTTAACCTCGACTCCGAGACCGAAGGCGAATTGTACGTAGGATGCGCAGGAGGCGTAGACGCTTCAGTTAGCGGCACTTATGATACTAAGGCTCGTCCGGAGGGTTACCACCCATTCAAATTCAGCGTAAAGGGCTGTCAGGGAGGCCACTCCGGCATGGACATCATCCTGTACAGGGCAAATGCCAGCAAGATAGCCAGCAGAATTCTTCTCAAACTGCTCGCCGGCGAAGACGTCAAACTCGTAGAGCTCGAAGGTGGTTCCCTTCGTAATGCCATAGCACGTGAGTGCTTCGCGACGCTTTACGTTAAGGATGAGGCCAAGGCTCGCGCCCTAATCGAGGCAGAGGCTGAAAAGATTCTTAAGGAATACGCAGTCACAGACCCTAATATGTCCATCTCGCTCGAGAAGACGGAGTGCGACGCTCCTTACGCAGACGAAAAAGACGCGCTTACCATTCTCAGAGCCATTACGGCTTGTCCTGACGGAGTGGAGAGAATGAGCTCATCCATCCCGGGACTCGTGGAGACATCGAACAATATGGCCATAGTTAAGGTAAAGGACGGAAAATACGAAGTCAAGAGCTTGGTTAGAAGCTCTGTGGACACAGCTAAGGAAGCTCTTTGCGAAAAGATGAAGGCAGTGTTCGAGCTCGCAGGTGCGAAGATAGAGTTTACCGGCGCATATTCAGGCTGGGCTCCTAATCCTAAGTCTGAGATACTCAGCGTAATGAAGGATGTATACAAAGCACTTTACGGAGTAGAGCCGGAGGTCAAGGCCATTCACGCAGGACTTGAATGCGGTATTCTTTCAGGGGCATATCCTAACTGGGACATGGTGTCATTCGGACCTACCCTTATGAGTCCTCACTCCCCTGACGAACGTGCATACATCCCGTCGGTAGAGAAAGTATGGGAATACCTTCAAGCAGTTCTCAAGAGCATTCCCGAATGCGAGAAGAAGTAAAGGCTCAACTAATCGAATGGGCGGGCATCTATAACGATCTCGCCTATTTTTCGGAAGACCCCATTCAGTTTCCGCGCGAATTCGTAAGACGCGGTGCCGCACTTCAGGACATAGAGATAGCTGCCATATTTGCGGCCCACTTGGCCTGGGGAAGAAGACAGATGATAGTCAGGGACTGCACCAGGCTGTTCGAGCAGATGGATTGGCACCCGTACGACTATGTGATGTCCGGCGATTATCGCGACGACGACACGAGCCTGCACAGGACCATCAAATGGAGCGAAACGGCCCGCATTTGCAAGAACTTGCGCGAGATTTACGCCGAAAGAGCTTCCATCGAAGAGTTCGGCGTAAACGAGATAAGGACCAGAGTCTACGGCCAGAAGGAAGATGCTCACGCTGCGAATAAGAAAATCAATATGATGCGCAGATGGATGGTTCGCCGCGACGGAAAGGTGGACTTGGGACTTTGGAAAGGAATAGAGCCTTCGGAACTTACGATGCCTCTCGACGTACACGTTTACACGCAAGCATCGGCCCTGGGGCTTACATCGAGAAAAGCGAAAGACATTAGGACGGCGACGGAGATTACAGACGCCTTCAAGGAGATATGGCCGGACGACCCTCTGCTCGGCGATTTCGCGCTGTTCGGATATGGAGTAACTAATAAGTAAGGATGCCTAGATTGTTCATACTCTCGGGCTGTAACGGCTCAGGAAAGACTACAGCCTCATATAGTCTGCTTCCGGACCTTATCGGATGCAGCGAGTTGGTGAATTCGGACGAGTTCGCCAAGAGCCTTTCTCCGTTCAATCCTTCAGCGGCCTCGGTTATGGCGAGTCGTTATATGTTGATGAAAATCAAATATATGCTTTCGAGGAAAGCCGACTTCATCATAGAAACGACTCTCGCGACGCGTTCGCTTACGAACACCATTAACGAGGCCAAGTCGCTCGGCTACGAGGTCACACTCCTGTATTTCTGGCTTAATTCCGTCGATTTGGCCATAAAAAGAGTAAAGAAAAGAGTGGAAAGCGGCGGACATAATATCCCCGAAGAGGTAATCCGCAGACGTTACGTTATGGGCGTCAAGTACTTCTTCGAGATTTACGTCCCCATAGTGGACAGATGGGTTCTCGCCGACAATTCCAAATCGCCTTTTGCCGTCGTGGCGGAGGGCACCCAAAATAACATTCAAATAAAAGACGAAGAAAAATATGCCTGCATTAGAAACATTTGCTATCCGGAAGAATCAGTTGGAGAATCTGACCCAGGAAGCACTACGTAATGGAGGAGATTATTGCGACCTGTTTTTCGAAAACACCACCATCTGGTCCCTTATGCTAAAGGATAGCGAGGTGACAAGCGGTGGCTATCATAGAGACTACGGATGCGGAATACGCGTTCTTAACGGCGAAAAGACAGGCTATGCCTACTCGGAATCTACGGATTACACTTCACTTTTAAAGGCGGCCCAGGCAGCAAGCGCCATAAGCAACTCTGCCGGCGACCCTACCCGTGCGGGCTATAAAGGAGTGGAAATAAAGGGAATAAATGACTTCTACCCTATGAAGAAAGATTTACGCGAGGCCCCTCCAAGCGGTTTCGTGCCCCTGCTCCGGAAGCTAGACAGCGCCATCAGGGCGGCAGACACCAGGGTAATAAAGGTAGTGGCCGGACTCTCCTATTCTATCAGCGAAATCTTGATGTACAACTCCTTAGGCGAGCTAACGGAAGATTTGCGCCCGCTCTGCTCACTGAACGCCACGGTGGTATTCAAACAGGGCGACTCCATCCAGACGAAGAGCGTTTCGAAGAGCCTTCGCCAAGGTGCGGAATTCTACAGCGATGAATTGGTAAGGGAATTGGCCACAAGACTGACATCCGGGATAGACGCGATGTTCGAGGCCAAGCGCCCCGCAGGAGGACAAATGAGCGTGGTAATGGCTGCCGGTGCGAGCGGGATCCTGCTGCACGAGGCTATGGGACACGCCTTCGAGGCCGACTTCAACCGTAAGGGCCAATCCATCTTCTCCGACAAGATGGGAAGCCGCGTGTGCCGTGCAGGGATAAACATAGTAGACGACGCCACCGTTCCCGGCCTTAGAGGAAGCCTTAACTTCGACGACGAAGGAGTTCCGGGCCAAAAGACCTATATGGTAACGGACGGAGTGCTCACTTCCTACCTTCACGACCGCATCAGCGCGCGCTATTTCGATGTGGCGCCCACAGGAAACGGCCGTCGCGAGTCCTTCAGGTACAATCCTATTCCCCGAATGCGCTCCACCTATATGGAGAACGGCTCGGACGGGACATTGGATGACCTCATCCGCAGAGCCCGTAACGGCATCTTCGTAGACGAGTTCGCGAACGGCGAAGTGAAGATAGGCGAAGGCGACTTCACTTTCTATGTAAAGAGCGGATTCTTGATAGAAGACGGACGACTCACTATGCCTATAAAAGACGTAAACATAATCGGTAACGGTCCACAGGCACTCTCGGACATAGAGGCTGTGGCGGGCGACTTGAAAATTGACGAGGGCCGCTGGACTTGCGGAAAAGACCAAAGCGCTCCTGTTAGCTGCGGAATCCCGTCGGTATTGATTAAAAACCTGACAGTAGGAGGTGGATTATGATAAGCAAAGAGGAATTGGGATTGGCAGAAAGATGCATGGAGCTTTCTATGAAGGAAGGGGCTACGCACTGCAGGGTGACGATTAACAAGAGCACATCCGACCTTCTGGACACGCTGAACGGCGAATTGGACAAGGTCACGCACTGCTTGGACAGGAGTCTTAGCCTGTCTCTTTTCATAGACGGAAAGTTCGCGTCATTCTCTACTAACAGACTGGACGAAAAGGAATTGGCAGGATTCGTGCACACATCGGCCGAGATCACGAGAGTCCTGGAAACGGACGATTGCAGGGCTCTTCCGGCGCCCGACAGGTGCTGCAAGGACGCACTCAGCGGCACGGAAATGGATTTGTACGACCCCGAATACGAGCAGATGGACAGCGAGCGCAGGAAAGGATTGGCATTGGCCCACTGCCTCGACCTCGCAAGGCCGCGCGAAGGGTTTAGGATCATCTCGGAGGAAGGCCAATACAGCGACTCCGAATTCGATTCCATCACGATAGACTCTAACGGTCTGTTCTGCAGGCACGCAGAGACTTCGTTCGAGTACGCTTCGGAAGTGACCATCGAGGCCGAAGACGGAAGCAAATATAGCAACTATTGGTGGACCTCGAGTCCGAAACTTAAGGATTTCGACTTCGACCATATAGGACAGACGGCTCTGGAAAAGGCCGTGGAGCAGATAGGCTCTCGCTCTACACATAGCGGAAAGCGCACTATGGTCGTAAGGCGAGAGATGGCGCCGAGGCTAGTAACTCCCTTGCTTAACGCGCTGGGAGGCTATTCCCTGCAGCAGGATAACAGTTTCTTGATGGATAGTCTGGGAAAAGAGGTTTTCTCGCCTATGCTTAACATCGTCGACGAACCGCACCGCAAGGGAGAGAGCGGCTCGAGGCTTTTCGACAGCGAGGGCGTGGCGACAAAAACGCTTCCCATAATAGAAAACGGAAAGGTTAAGACGTATTTTATAAATACTTACATCGCGAATAAAATGGGACTCGCCCCTACGATAGAGGACGCGACGAGACCTCACCTGCTTGCGAGCGAGGCCGGACTGGACGAGAAGGCCATTCTCGAAAAGTGTGGCGAGGGAATACTCGTAACGGGATTTAACGGAGGAAACTGTAACAGCGCGACCGGCGATTTCTCTTACGGAGTGGAAGGATTCGAGTTCAAGGACGGAAAGATAAGCCGTCCGGTTAACGAAATACTGATTACGGGTAATTTCGTAGATTTGTGGTCGCATCTCAAATATGCCGGAGACGACGTGCGTAAGGACATGAGCAAGCTTATTCCTACGCTGGCATTTGACGATGTGGATTTTAGCGGAGAATAAACAATCGATATAATATGAAAGTAGATCAGAAAAAAGTAGTGGCTCTCAGTTATGAATTGACTGTAGAAGGAGCCCTGGCAGACAAGGCTACTGCCGAAAAACCATTGGAGTACATTCACGGAACAGGAATGCTTCTTCCTCGCTTCGAAGAAGAAGTAGCCGGAAAAGAGGTAGGTGAAAGCTTCGAGTTCACGCTCAGCCCTGAGGAGGGTTATGGTGTATACAGTTCAGACTACATCTTCGAGCTTCCTAAGAGTGCTTTCGAGATGGACGGACAGGTTCGCGAAGATCTTTTGGTAGTGGGCCGCGTCATCCCTATGCTTAGCGACGACGGCAGCGTGGTTCAAGGAACCGTCAAGGAAGTAAAACCGGACTCGGTTCTTATGGACTTCAACCACCCCATGGCCGGAAAGACCCTCCACTTCACCGGAAGCGTGGTTTCCGTAAGGGATGCCTCAGAAGAGGAGCTCCAGCACGGGCTCGCTCACAAATGCCACTGCCATAAAGGCGAGGGCGAATGTCACCACGGCGAAGGCGAATGCCACTGCGAGGGCGATTGCCACTGCGGCGATGACTGTCACTGCGGCGATGACTGTCACTGCGGCGATGACTGCAAATGCGGCGATGACTGCAAATGCGGCGAATAAAGCTTCTAAAGGCCGGGACTAGAAAGTTCCGGTCTTATTTTTTAACCAGAACTATCTTAGCCGAGCACGCCTCATAAATACTCTTTTTCAAGGCGCGATAGTCACTATAGATAACCTTCGAGAAAGTCCCGGATTTCGTTATGTAGCGTAATGTAATCTTAACCTTTACACTATCGCCATCCTGCTCCTGAGCACACTCGAAATGCACAGCGCCGAACTCGTTTTCGAAGTCTTCCCCCTTCGGGATAACCTCTACCACATATCCTTCAGGGACATTTATCTCTATCGATTGATCCATATCATATCCCACCCTGAAATACAAGTCATTAAATCGCTTGGCCGGTGTCCTTCCGTCCCCGAAATACTGGAAAGGATTGGCCGTCAGGAAAAGTCGCGAACCGGTAACGCTGGCATAACCGGTAACTGCGGCACTATAAGACAATTCCCCGAAAGGCTCGGCCGACGAATTCAGCTCCACCTTAATGTCGGACAGTTCTGCCTTAGGAAGGGAGTTGGAGGCCAATATGCTATTCGTCTTATCCACCTCGTTCATCCTCGAAAGCGAATAGTAAGAATCCCAAAAGTCCATTCGGCCACATTCGCTTACCATAACGGAAGCGCTTCCGTCGGCTCTCAAATCCACCAAGGCCTTCATATCACATCGGTTGGCACTGTCAGGATATTTAGGGAGCGTCGTGACATAAGAGCCGTCCTTCTTCACTATAAGCGCGTGATTACCTGCGATTTCGCTATGTATGTAACCTAAAGGGACATCCGGATTGGTGCATTCCACCCATAACGTATCCTTGGCCGTAGGGATGAAGAGGATGACGTGGTTCGCCGTAGCCAGAGAAGGGAAATCCGGCATCATACGGTCGGCGCCCATATTAATCACGGTATAATAAGACTCTATCCCGCAACTCTTCAAAAGTGTCTGAAGGAAAAGGGTCAGCGCCTTGCAATCCCCGAATTTATTCTTGAATACGGACTCCGGAGCGATAGGCCTAAGACCGCCCAGACCCAGCTGTATGCTCACATATCGAGTATTCTGACCGAGATAGGCGTAGAGCCTCCTGATTTTCTCCATATCGTCCTCGGCACCTTCCGTCAACCTTTCTACCAGCGCGCTCATTTCCGGAGTAGGAACGTTCCTGCCCTCGATAAGGGAATAGAGCCAATTTCCTATAGACTGCCAATTCTCCCCCGAACCGGCATTCCCCTCATAAGAGAATTCGCTCGGCGTAAACATCACCTTCGGAACGCGTTCATTCTGCGGAGGAGAATACTTCTCTACCTTCATAGGAGGCAAATCCTTTACCTTCCACACATACACCTCGCCTTCTTTAGTGGAAGTATGCTCAGGACTTACCTGCGGCATATTCAACTGCTTGTACCTAAAACAGTCTTCGGAAGGAACGGTAAGGGTATAGCTGGCTTCGTTAACGGCCACTCCATCTCCGAAAGGCAAAGGAAGAAAAGAATCGTATCCTAAAACTGCATCGGTATACTGCTTTTCGTAAGTGTAGGTAACCTTCGCCGGGTATTGGAGAATGTCAGGCGAATACATCCACGTCTGGAAGCTGTCGGACAGACCTTCGGAATACTCGGTATACACGAGGTCCTTCTTTTTCACCTTAGTTGTCTTTCCCGTGGCGTCGGTAACCTCTCCCGAGAAGGACACCAATTTCGTACTTCCCTTATTCACCACACAAGAGAAATCGGCACAATAGCTCGCCTTCTTAGTAAGAAAAACCTCTTTGGTGTTCTTATAGACTGCCTTGTTTTTCCCTGTTACGGTAAAGCTGGCGTCGTTTCGTAGAATTATGGCATCGGCACTCTTGTCCTGTGCGGAAACGCCTACGGAGACTAAAAGCGCTAAAAGTGCTATCAATCGTTTCATTTATCCTCGCTTTTTTTTAGAACTATTCTGGAGTTAGAAAGCTCGTAAGCCTTAGCATAGAGCTGGCTTAAATCGGCATATTCCTCCGCACTGAAAATCACTCTGTTAACCGTAAGTAAGAAACGGGTCATCAGTTTTCCATACTTACAGTCCGAAAGGAAGGTGAACTGCACGTCACCTCCACATGCGAAGATTCTGCAAGACTGCGGTGCTTCCTCCAGCTCGTATCCTTCCGGAAGGGTCATACTGAATTGGACTGCCGTGTTGGAGATGATGCTATATTCCACAGGAAGCTTGCGCCCCTGTTCTGCAAACGGATTCTCGTCCATAACCTCTACGAGCATAGGCGCGATATAAATGTGGTCACCATAACTCTCGGCCGGCATTACGAATTCCGCGGACTCGATAACCTTCGTCGTTCCCAGACCTGCAAAGGTGCAACTATCGAGTTCCATCTTATATACCTTCGATTCTCGCTCTATGAAATCTTCCTCGGAATCGGCCTTGTTATATTGCTTATTGAATGAATAGGCTTCCTGGTTCGTCAATATACGTCCCAAATGCCCCACGATGTTCCCTTCTCCGTCGAATTCGGCATTAAGGACCAACCTGTCGGTATTCTTAGCAGGATGAGACAAGTCCACCCATCCACCCTGGCCCACTTCCCTATAGACACGGGCTTTATCCACTAATAGATTAGGGTCTAAGACATTAAGGTCCGAACCCCTATCAGTGGCATCCATATAGTAAGGATTGTTTTCGGAATCGTAAGCGCAGACTATGAAAGTATCTATATTATTAAGAGACGGGAAGAAGGAGAGACGTCCCCTTGTCCTCGGATTCAAAAGGATGATGTCAGTTCGGAATCCACAATCCCTTAGTGCCAATGCCAAGACGTTGTTTATGTCTGCCATACTGCCTATTCCGTCCTTTACCACTTTCGATGGAGGATTAGGCATAAGGTCTACCCTTCCGTCGAATTTGATGCGATTTCTGACTAAGGTGAGCACCTCGCGCATCTTATCGGTTTCGGGGATATCCTTTTGTTTGATCTCGCTTACCTCATTGACTAAAGGATTTCTGGCGTTCTGCTGCCTTCCTAATTCCGACTTACGCAAACTCTCGTTAACGCTGGCCCAGTCGGTAGCATAGGATTCGAATATTTGAGCCTCGGGGAGCACTATGCTGGAAACTTCCAGCTCAAATCCCATCTTAAAATCATCCAGACACCACACCATAGGCTCCTCTCGTATCGAAGGTACGTCGTCATTATGGGTATAAATGCGCTTGACGGCATAGGAAGTGCGTCCGAGACGGAAGATGTTGTCACTGTACTCCTGATTTATGTCAAATGATAAAAGACCATGGGAATTGATCATATAGCCTATGAACTCTGGCAGGTTTATGTCTATAAGAGAGTGCTGGACCGGATATTCATGCTGGATGTCAAATCTTCCCAAGCGAGAAAAGTACCTGGTATTCAGGGTATACTTGTATTCTATCACGCTTCCTTCGCGGACCTCAGGAAGGGAGAACTTCACTACGGACAAGTGATCGCTGACCTTATCGGTAAAGACATTCTTCTTTGACATAGGTGTCTTTACGACTGCCCCATCCACCATATTATAGGTGTTTGCATCCAATCCCTTTATCGATTCGGAAGAATCACCGTACGACATATAAGGAATCTCGACGTTCCCCAGATCAAGCGCTTCCTTACTGAATATCTTTATACGAACATAGACATCGTAACTGAATGAAAAGTCATTCAGATAAAATACATCTTTCTTATCGTAGATATAAAGCGCCTCAGCCTCAGGTTCCTTTTCATACGAGGACATTTCGACCTCGGCCTTTGAGACCTTGCCGAATTTAGGCGCACTCTTCTGCGCAAATGCACAAAGAGGAATTAAAAATGCGAAAGTGGTTAAAATCAGTCTTCTGTTCATATCGTTACGTAAATATATGGTTCACTTTCACAAATTTACATAAAACTACGATATGAACAAAGAATCTATTCCACTAATTGGAGATTTCCTTTACCTCTCAGTTTTCTTCGTCCAAAAGGACCTTCCAAGCGTTCTCGTAGGCACCTACGCATCCCTTAGGCACTTAAAGGGTCTTAATCGTGCCATCTGTCGGACCCACCTTGTTCGCACCGCTGCTATAAGTAAACCTTCCCACGTTAGAGCCTGCAGCAAAATCCCGATAGATGTGGCGAATTATTTTTTGAAGAAGAAAGACTTCTGGGCGCGCTTGGCCTCAGGACGGCGCTCCACGAAGACAGGCTTCATCGTACGAGGGTCGAGTCCGGAATAGAACATCACGGACGACGTGGTCATAGGAGTAGGCGTAAAGTCCTGCACCTGCTCCATCCAGATACCTTTCAAGCAAGGATTATGGGCCAATTTTCTCATATCCTCCATAGTGCACCCCGGATGCGCCGAGATAAAATAAGGAACTATCTCGCTATGCCTTCCGGCCTCGGCGTTGATTTTATCGAATTCCTTACGAAGTCTTTCGAAAAGTTTGAATGAAGGCTTTCCCATATACCCGAGTACCTTGTCTTCGGTATGCTCCGGAGCCACCTTCATACGCCCCGAGATGTGCTTGAGTACCAATTCCTTAAGATACGGTCTGGAAGTCTCGTCCACGAATCCGTCCTCGTTTAGGAAAAGGTCGTAGCGGATTCCGCTTCCCACATAAGAATGTCGCACGCCCTTCACCGAATCCACCTCGTGATAGAGTTTGAGAATATCCTCGTGCGAACGATTCATATTTCGACAAGGAGCCGGGAAAAGACAGGACTGGCGCTTGCACACTGCGCACAACTCCGGATTCTTTCCACGCATACCGTACATATTGGCCGTAGGGGCACCCAGATCCGAGATGTTTCCGTGGAACTGCGGCATAGCGGCCAACTTCTTCACCTCCCCCACTATGCTCTGGCGACTGCGGGACTGGATGAACTTACCCTGATGCGCTGCGATGGTACAGAAATTACACCCTCCGAAACACCCACGATGCGTGATAATGCTGTCCTTAATCATATCGTAGGCGGGAATGCGCTTGTCCTTATAGCGTGGATGAGGGAGCTTGGTGAAAGGCAAATCCCAGTACGAGTCCATCTGTTCGGTCGTCGAAGGAGGACACGGAGGATTCACCTGCACGTAACCTCCGGCGACAGGTTCCACTATCACCTGAGGGTGCATCATATTAGCCTGGAGCTCTATCTCGTGAAAATTCTGCGCGAAAGCCTTCTTGTCCTTAAGGCAAGTCTCGAAACTGCTGAGAGTCAATGCGTCGGGCACTCGACTCGTTCCCTTTCTGAAGAAGGCCAATTGAGGAAGCGTCTCCATCTGATGCATATTGCGCCCCGCCTCTATGGCGCGGGTGAGTTCGAGCATAGGCGTCTCTCCCATTCCGTAGCAGAGCCAATCCGCTCCGCTGCTTACCAGTATGGACGGGTGGAGCTTGTCTTCCCAGTAATCGTAGTGTGTAAGGCGTCTTAGGGAGGCCTCCACTCCGCCTATTACCACAGGAACGTCCGGGTATAACTTCTTTAGAATCTGCGTGTAGACGGTGACCGCGCGGTCCGGGCGCTGCCCGGCACGCCCGTCGGGCGTGTAAGCGTCTTCGTGCCGAAGACGCTTCTGCGCGGTGTAGTGATTCACCATGGAATCCATAGCACCCGAATTCACGGCGAAATACAAACGCGGCCTTCCAAGCTTACGGAAATCACGCAAATCGTCCCTCCAGTTAGGCTGGGGGACGATTGCTACGCGATAACCATATTTTTGAAGATAACGACTTATGCAAGCTGTTCCGAAACTAGGATGGTCCACGAACGCATCACCAGTAAAAAAGATGACGTCGATATAGTCCCAGCCCAGTCTTTCCACCTCCTTCACGGAAGTCGGAAACATATAAGCGTCTTGCATAAATCTTCTAAATTACATTCTGTCAGGCAAACTGATTCCCAAAAGACCCATAGCCTTCTCGAGCACCTCTGCCACCTCACCTATGAGGGAAAGACGCATGGAGAGAAGATTTGAATCCGTCTCCTTGAGAATCGGAGTGTCGTGATAATACTGATTGAACTCCTTGGCCAGCTCGTAAGAATAATTGGCCAGGATCGCAGGTGAAAGCGAATCGGCAGCCTCCTTTACCTTAGCAGGGTAAGACGCCAAGAGTTTCACCAGACGCACCTCCTTCGCAGAAAGCTCCACGCCGTCATCTATGCGGGCCGTCTTGCCCTCTCCCTCGGCCTTTCTCAAGATACTCTTGATACGAGCGTGGGTGTACTGAATGAAAGGACCTGTGTTTCCGTTAAAGTCGATGCTTTCCTTAGGGTCGAAGAGCATGGTCTTCTTAGGGTCCACTTTGAGTATGAAATACTTGAGCGCACCCAGACCTATCATATGATAGAGTTTGTCCGTCTCCTCTTCGGACATATCGGCCAATTTTCCCGAAGCCTCGGAAGTAGCCTTGGCCTCCTGATACATCTTCTCGATGAGGTCGTCGGCATCTACGACAGTTCCCTCGCGGCTCTTCATCTTGCCTTCAGGGAGCTCCACCATACCGTAGCTCAAGTGATAGATTCTCTGAGCCCAATCGAAACCGAGCTTCGAAAGAATGAGCTTGAGCACCTGGAAATGGTAATCCTGCTCGTTACCTACGACATACACGTGCGAATCCAGATGAGACTCCTCGAAACGCCTTTCGGCAGTGCCGAGGTCCTGCGTCATATAAACTGACGTGCCGTCGCTTCTAAGCAGAATCTTACGGTCTAGTCCGTCCGCCGTCAGGTCGCACCACACGCTGCCGTCAGGGTCCTTCACGAACACGCCCATCTCCAGACCCTTCTTCACGAGCTCCTTACCCAGAAGATAAGTCTGTGACTCGTAATATGTCTTGTCGAATGTTATGCCAAGCGACTTGTAGGTCTGCTCGAAGCCGTCGAACACCCACTGGTTCATCATCTTCCAGAGAGCGCGCACGTGTTCGTCGCCATTCTCCCAATCCACCAGCATCTTATGCACGTCATCGAGAACCGAAGGATCTTCCTTCTCCATCTTGGCGTACTCTACGTAGCAGTCGCCCACCAAGTGGTCACCCTTCTGATGGCGGCTCTCGGGAGTAGCTCCGTTGAAGCGCTTCTCCCAAGCGTACATACTCTTGCAGATGTGCACTCCGCGGTCGTTTACCAGCGTAGCCTTTATGACATCGTTACCTGCTGCCTTAAGGATATCCGAAACGGAAGAACCGAGAAGGTTGTTACGCACGTGTCCGAGGTGCAAAGGCTTGTTAGTGTTAGGAGAAGAGAACTCCACCATAATGGTCTTTCCCGTAGAAGGGAGAGTTCCGAAATTCTCGTCGCCCTCGATTTCCTTCAACGCCTCGTTCCAATACTTGGCCGAAAGGCAGAAATTAAGGAAACCCTTCACTACGTTAAACGAACCTACCTCCGGGCAATTAGCTATCACCCACTCTCCTATCGCATTACCGGTAGCCTCCGGACTCAAATGCGAAATACGAAGAAGAGGGAAGACTACCAAAGTGTAGTCCCCCTCGAAATCCTTACGTGTAGCAGCCACCTGTAGCGTGCTTGGCTCTACCCTTGCCGAATACAGGGCCTCTATGGCTTCTGAAGCCTTCGAAGCTAACATCATCTCTGCACTCATCATTAGCCCAAATATGTTACAAGCAGCTTACTAGCTGACGGTTTTTTAAGTTTGCGAATCGCCTTCTCCTTAATCTGACGAACGCGCTCGCGTGTAAGATCCAAATTCTCGCCTATCTCCTCGAGAGTCATCTCCTGGCATCCTATGCCGAAGAAGCACTTGATGATCTCCCTCTCGCGCGGAGTAAGAACCTGAAGGGCCCTTTCCACCTCGGTACTGAGCGACTCCTTGTTCAGACCGCGGTCTGCCATAGGAGAATCGTCGTTAGGGAGCACATCCAGAAGGGAGTTGTCCTCACCGTCCACGAACGGAGCGTCCATACTCACGTGACGGCCGGATACCCTAAGAGTGTCATCGATCTTATCCTTAGGAATGTCTATCATATCTGCCAATTCCTGTGTCGAAGGCTGTCTCTCGTTCTCCTGTTCGAAGCGTCCGAGAGCCTTGTTGATCTTGTTCAGGGAACCTACCTGGTTCAGCGGCAATCTCACGATACGGCTCTGTTCTGCAAGTGCTTGGAGAATACTCTGCCTAATCCACCATACTGCATAAGATATGAATTTGAAACCACGGGTTTCGTCGAATTTCTCGGCAGCCTTGATAAGTCCCAAATTTCCTTCATTAATCAAATCGGGAAGACTCAATCCCTGATTCTGATACTGTTTCGCAACAGACACTACGAATCGAAGGTTAGCACGCGTCAGTTTTTCGAGCGCCACCTGGTCGCCCTGACGAATACGCTGTGCGAGTTCCACTTCCTCTTCGGGTGACACCAACTCCTCTCGGCCTATCTCCTGGAGATACTTGTCCAGAGACGCACTCTCACGGTTGGTGATACTTTTTGTAATCTTAAGTTGTCTCATTATATAATAACCTTTCTATTCCTTAGCCAATGCGAAGAATACAGAACGGCCGGCAGGGGTAATACACTCTATTACGATGGCTCTCTTAGCCTTAGCCGCTGCATCTATCACATCTTGAGGTTTAGAAACGCTCTGGTCATTTACATATCTGATAATCAGACCATCCACAGCACCGCTAGCAGCCAGTTTACCTTTACCGGCAGACACTATCTCGACGCCGTTCTTGATTCTGAGATCGGCCAATGTCGACTTATCCGCTGCCCGCAGGGACGCTCCATAGAATGAAACTGTGCCATCTTCCTGAGCCCATCCCGTCTGCTGAGTTTCACCCTGGAACGTTACCTTTATATTATGGACGTTATGACCGCGGGCCACTTTCATAGTAGCTACGTCGCCTGGGTGGAAACCGTTAACAAGTTCTTGGAAATGAGAAGGATTCTCCACGTCTTTACCATTAACCTGCAAGATGACGTCGTCCTTCTTTATACCAGCCTTATCGGCCGCGCTTCCTTTAACAACCTCAACAATATATACGCCTTCAAGTGAAGAAAGTTTCATCTCGTCTGCAACTTTTTCGTCAAGTGCCCTCATAGACACTCCTAGAAGAGCTCTCTTGACTGAACCGAAGTCTATGAGATCGGCCACCACCTTGCTGGCGATATTGGAAGGAACTGCGAATGAATAACCTGCGTATGAACCTGTCTGAGAGATGATGGCGGTGTTGATTCCTACCAATTCACCCTTCTTGTTCACAAGCGCGCCACCTGAATTGCCAGGGTTTACGGCGGCATCGGTTTGTATGAAAGACTCTACCTTGAATTCACCTTTGTAACTAGGCATCGAGCGACCCTTTGCGCTGACTATACCTGCAGTGACTGTAGAACGGAGGTCGTACGGAGAACCTATGGCCAATACCCACTCGCCTATCCTGAGCTTGTCCGAATCGGAGAAGGTAAGATAAGGGAGATTCTTAGCCTCTATCTTGATGAGTGCGATGTCCGTAGCCGGGTCCGTGCCAATGATGGTAGCATCGTAACTCTTATTGTTATTAAGGGTGACCCTTACCGATGTGGCGTCTGCCACCACGTGGTTGTTCGTAACGATGTAGCCGTCAGGACGTATGATCACGCCCGAACCGCTTCCCTTACGTTCCCTACTCTGAGGCACGAAGTCGTCTCCGAAGAAAAACTGGAAGAACGGGTCGGAAATCTGCGAACCGGAGGTATTGGCCCTGATGGTGACCTCGACATAAACCACCGCCTTCATAGAAGATTCCGCAGCATAGGTGAAGTCAGGATAGTCCTGTGCCGCGGCTGACAAATTGGCAGTAGCAGCGCAAACCGCTCCTGCCACTACGATAGATTTCAAAAACTCATTCATATTTACCTATAATTATATTTACACTATTCTTTACAAGACACTTCGCCAGGCTGGCTGCACGCTCCGCCCGGATGGCCTTTCCGTTTTTATTAAAGTCAAAATATGTGCCACCGCGAGACGAAACTAATTCCGGCCTTCCTGCGCCACCGATTCCGACGGGAAGTCGAAAAACTCCTTAACATGGGAGTACAACACATTGCTAACAGGTAACGCCACTGGAATAAACGGTCTGCAGTCATTAAAGCTCAAGCGCTGCGCCGAGCTCGATGATGCGGCTCGCTTGCGCTTGGGCCTCAGCGATTAGCACTTTCGTCCGGCCAAACCCGCCTTTCACCGGATGAAACGGCACTTTAGTCTCTCCCATCCGGCAAAAACCACGATCTACCGGACGGCAGGCCATTGAGACTAGCTCATCAAAATCACTTTGGCAGCCAATGTGCCACAGAAAGCGTATATTGGCATCTCCCTGCCAAGGTGAAGCTAAAAAAGTCTCACTTTGGCAAGCCACCCTTAACAGAGTGCGCTCTACGCCCTCCTCCCTGCCAAAGTGAATTGGCGGAGCTCCGCGAGCGACAAAAGCCTGCCACG
>ERZ809074.1805-NODE-1805-length-26089-cov-17.170431_pt1 | contig 26089 bp, 29 predicted proteins | sample MGYA00520795_ERZ809074 | MGnify/ENA primary metagenome ERZ809074 (study PRJEB31570, sample SAMEA3212989) | Homo sapiens | biome: human-gut; feature: human gut; material: fecal | place: Sweden | collected 2011 ...
TGCCCATTTGTAACTATTCACAAATCTTATATCAGTTTTTAACGTTTACACAAAATTTGAAACCGTCTCTTTTAAGCCCTTGTACACTAAACACTTGAAAATCATACCCAAGCATTAATTCATCATTCATTAAGGTCGTCCTCTGCATCATCTGTCACTACAGAATTTTGCATTGAAATAATTTGACGCTGGTTCTTAATGCCTATTTCTAAGATTCTTTTTTCTTCATCATTCCTAGCATACCTAATCTGTAAATAAGGCATGTTCAGGTCGTATCGTTCTTTCCATACAACAAGAACCACATTATAATATCCATAAATTTGAAGATGTCTCTTTACTATATTTACTATGATGTTTTCCAACACTCTCTTCTCTGTATCATCTAAATAGTATATCGATACTGCGATATATGGGAGAGCACCTTCAATTCCCACAAAATATAATTGTGGATTAATAGCTGTAGAGTTTAAGTCAACCAACTGATTATAACGCTTTTCACCAATCACTTTTTTAACGTTTTCCCATATCTCATTTTGAAGCCCTATATCCTCTTCTATTCTGTACACAGGAGTTCCATTAACAAATCGTTGTAACTTTGCAACAGCTTCATTATCACTGCAACCAGTCCACATTCTGATAAGCTTTATAACACCAAGGTATATAATAACGCAGATACTAAAACCCGCTATGATATATACTATTAATTGTAACATTTTACATCTTCCTCCTTTTATATCAGGGACAAGGCGACTACAACCTTGTCCCCTTTACCGCTATATCAATTACTTTAGCAAATCAATCTTCTTAATTGGAGCGTACGTTCCTGTCTTTGTCGTAATAGGCTCTCCATAAAAAATATCGATTTCCGCACCCACCTTAAGACCTTCCACATCATAATCACCAAGATAAACCGACTTAGTAATTCTACCTTGAAAAATACGTCCTTCAGCAGGATTCACATAATAAGGTTCTGGTTCTTGACTAACGTATAATGTCACCCTGCCATTGTTCTTATACAAACCCTCGACACGCATATCTCTACCCCCTTTCTTTAAAAGTATTCGTGCACGAATCTGTTTAACATGTTATAATGCAAATATATAGCAAAAAAAGGGGGGTGTCTGCCCTGCACGTACTATGCAGGAACGATATCATGAAAAAGAAACAAAAAACAAATTCTCATATAAAACCAAAAGATTTTATATATGTATACAACTTGTTAAATAAGCATCATAAACATATTGTTTTGCAAACTTTATTTTTAATGGAACGAGACCTCAGTCATCATTCTATGAACGAAAACATCTATAAAGAAATCAAGAACAAACAAGAAGAATTGGGAATAGGATATTCAGATTTGTATAAAAAAATATGTGATATGAACGGATATAATATCAGCAAGAAAACATATGAGTCTGTCATCAGAAGAAAAACGATTTCTAACAGTACTTTTGAAGATATATGCAGGATAGTTAATTTGAAAGAAAACAATATTGAACACATTAAATTACAGTCACAGTTCAACGACCAAGTAAACATCGAATGGTTATTTGATTCACTTTCGACCAAGAATAAAAATGCCATTTATACTCTTTCTAATTTGTTACATATCGAAGAAACACTACCAGAATATTTTGGTGATGATTTTTTTAACGAAGAATAAAAATACGGCGAGTATCCATCGCACTGATACCCGCCCTTTTATTATCTATTTCCCTTAGCTCTATTATGTGTCTTACATAGCATCTGACAATTCTCCACACCTGTTGCACTACCCTTACTCCATGCGGTTACATGGTCAGCATCCATTTCAGACAATTTCCAAATTTTCATTTTGTTGCTGTCAGCCCCCAACACACACAGCAATTTAATTTATTATCTTCTTTAGCTTCGTTATCCTACAGTTTATCACTATACGGCAATGACTTCATATAATTTTTCATATATTTAAAATCAGGTTCACCATCCTCATCCACTGGAATGTTGATTGTAAAATCTTTATTAATATGTGCATTTAACTCTCTTCCAAAAGCACAATATCTGGATTCTGACTCTTTTTTTATAAGCCTTGTTATAAACAGATTTACTAAAATATCCATTTCCGCATAAAGGGGAGTAAGTACTGATACATTTTGTGCAGTATAAAACGGCTCCAATTGAACAAAACTCGAACCCAAATAACTACCTCCAAGTGCTACTGTTACAAGTCCATCTCTAAAAGGCTCTAATCCTTCAATATAATCCACCTTACAATCAACACCATTATCAAAACTTATTCTTGAAACAAAATTTATAGAAGGGGCATCCATTGTCATTTTATTTTTATCAAGTTTATTTCCCATCTGTATATGATACAGAGATTTTAGCAACTTCGGTTCCCATCTATTTGTTTCCAAAGGTTTATGTATTGATTTTACCCTTGTTATCGTCTGTTGAAAATTTAAACTTTTAATATACTTTTCCATATATTCAAAATCTGGATAGAAACCTTCATCAGAATACTTTTTTCCTTTATCAATAAATACAGAACCATCTTTATTATGAAGGACAGGAAGTTCTATAATTTCACTTGCATATTTTCTTTCAGATACTTTCCTACCATAATCGTATTTAAATCTATTAGCCGTCAAAAGTGTTTGAAAAAATAAAAGTACATAAATATTTTCTTTTTTAGTATCTCTAACGTGCAGAATTTTTGCTGAATCTCCCACCACACATCCAGTTGGTTGTAGTGCAACAAAACCAGCCGAACCACTACGAGCAACAGTAAGGCATCGTGTAAGCGAGTATGCATATCCCATTTCCTTACAATAATCAAGGTCTATATATCCTAATATACCATTATTCGATTCTCCACTTTGAACTGCTGGAAAATCACCTTCATATTGAGATATTTCCGCTTTAGTAATTCCGCTACCATTTTTAATAGAAAGTACTTTCCCCAGCTTAAATTGTTTCCAATTTTCTATATCAAGATTCATCAGTTTTACCCTCTTTTATTAAATATGAAAGATAATAATTCAAGGTCTTTTGAAAATCCTCCTCTGTAAGAGTTGAATAATCCGTTAACATATATGCCTCACAAAGCCACTCTTTATTACCATCTACAGCCATCATTGAACTAATTCCTGTTTTTACAGTTTTGTTTTTATATAACTGTATCCATTCTCTCTCAATAGAAGCCCATAGGCTATGACCATCGGAATCCGATTGCTCCACTCTGCCCAAATTTTTCTTTTTAACAAACCCATCATTCTTATAATATCCAAAAAATGTTTCCTTATTTGGAGTTCCATCAGCTCCAAAATGACTTTTATTTAAAGTAAAAAGCATACAAACTGTTTGCACAGCTGCACCTGGATAGAAAACATCTGCAGGAAGCGAAAATACAGCTTCAAGAGTATTGTTTTCAAGAAGTGCTGTCTTCATATTTTTAATTACAGATTTCGTGCCTATCGCAGCACTCATAGGCAGAAGGACTGCCACCTTAGTACCTTCCCAGTCTTCCTCTTTTGCTATATCTGAAAGATATTTTACAAATACCAAACCTTTCGTTGGGTCTTCTTTTCCATCCTTTGCATTTCCCCAATCCTTTTTATACTTATCCGGAATGGTCTTAGGCTTTGCATTGTACGGCGGATTCATGAGTATTACATGTGGTTTTGCTTTTACAATAAAATCCCTCTTATCAAAACAAGAACCAAACTCAATATTTGAATTCCCATCAGAATGAATCAGCATATTTGTTGTGGCAAGTCCATATGCCTTTTCCTCACACTCTATACCAAAAATCTGTTGCTCTTTAATTGTTGTAATATATTCTTTGATTTCAGTAGTATTTCTACCTTCATTTCTTGCTTTATTAATTTCTTTTGCCATAGCTTTCACCAGAAAAGAACCACTACCACAACAAATATCTAAAACTCTAGTCTTTCTACCTATCTCTGTAACTTCTGTCATAAAATCGCAAATATGGTCTGGTGTAAAAGCTTGATTCTTATCTGCCCTTCCAGTATATTTATTGCAAGTTATGAAAAACAAATTCAATATATCTTGCCCTTCGGAAGAATCTCCATAAATATGTCTATAAATACCATCCGTAATAGCTCCAAGTATTCTTATCCAATCGCCATCTTTATTATCTTGTGTCAGAACATTTAACGCTCTTATTTTCTGGTCGTTTAGCACATTCCTTTGAAGAAGCTCTATTTTTTTTGTTTTATTCTTTGTTCCATCAAGAAGTCCATCTAAAACGTTTTCTATTCCAGCACGAATCTCTTTAGCAGACATAACACGCCAATGATTTTTAAGATTTTCAACCATTGTTTCCTATTAAGGGATTTTCATGCTGACTTTTAATAAACAAAAGACATGTTCCAACAAATTGAGAACGTTTGTCTTCATCTATATCCATCTTATGAAGAAGTGTATTAAGGTCATATGTATTTCTCATAACCTTTTCTCTATCATTCTGTCTCTCTGCTTTAAAAAGTTCCTCATAGTATTCCATACTCTTTAATACAGTTTCATTTGCAAGAAGTGCTTCGTCTGTGATATCAGATTTCCACACTTTAATTTTATCATTAAGGGTATTAGCAAGTATGCAAACAAGACGTTCACCTCTATGGAGAGAACGTTCTTCTTCTAAATATATAGCAAGCTGTTTTTCATCCTCTTTGGTGAAATTTTGTTTACATTCAACTAAAATAACAAAATTTCCATCATCAGTACTATGTGAAAACCTTCTATCAACTATTATATGTTCTGCTTTGTGCCCTAAAAGTTTTTCAAGTTCTGCTTTTGTCCCTGCATCTTTTGCAAAGCTCCATTCATCATTTTCTACATTAGTAGTAAGATATTTTTTACCGATAATATCTGCCATATCTTGCCGTGTCACTTATACTACCTCTCCAATTCTTAAACATTATTTTATCAACAAAACGGTCAGATATTGAATCCAACCGTTTAATTTATAGCGTGTCTTCTTTTTAATTTAGTCGTAAATTGGTCGTAAATTCTGCATTTACTTCCTTTAATCCCTTGAAAATACTAGCTTTATTTCTCCAATGTCTTCATTGTCGGGAACAGCAACACGTCTCGGATCGCTGCGGAGTTTGTCATGATCATAACCATACGGTCAATTCCAAAGCCGATTCCACCTGTTGGCGGCATACCAAGCTCTAAGGCATTCATAAAGTCCTCGTCGGTGGTGTTTGCTTCGTCATCGCCCTGTGCTAACAGTTCTTCCTGTGCTTTGAAACGCTCTCTCTGGTCGATCGGGTCATTCAGCTCGGAATAAGCATTTGCCATCTCCCAGCCGTTGATGAAGAACTCAAAACGCTCTACATACTCCGGGTTGTCCGGTTTTTTCTTGGTTAATGGAGAAATCTCGATCGGATGATCCATAACAAAGGTAGGCTGGATCAAATGCTCCTCTACATATTCTTCAAAGAATAAGTTCAGGATATCGCCTTTTTTGTGACGCTCCTCAAATTCAATATGATGTTCTCTTGCAACTGCTCTTGCTTCTTCAAGGTCTTTGATCTCATTGAAGTCTACGTTTGCATATTTTTTAACGGCATCTACCATGGTGATACGCTCAAATGGCTTAGATAAGTCAATGACATGCTCACCGTAAGGAAGCTGAAGTCCTCCGGTAACCTCCTGTGCCACATGACGGTAGAGATTCTCGGTTAAGTCCATCATGCCGTGGTAATCGGTGTATGCCTGATACAGCTCCATCAGGGTAAACTCCGGGTTGTGACGGGTGTCTAAACCTTCATTTCTGAATACACGTCCGATTTCGTATACTCTTTCTAAACCGCCGACGATCAGACGTTTCAGATATAATTCCAAGGAAATTCTGAGTTTTAAGTCCTCGGATAATGCATTAAAATGCGTTTCAAACGGTCTTGCAGCAGCTCCACCGGCATTTGATACCAACATCGGTGTCTCAACCTCCATGAAACCTTCACCGTCTAAATAATGACGGATGCTGCTGATGATCTTAGAACGTTTTACAAAAGTATCCTTTACTTCCTGGTTCATGATCAGGTCTACATAACGCTGTCTGTAACGGATATCTGTGTTGGTCAGTCCGTGGAATTTTTCCGGTAAAATCTGCAGACTCTTAGAAAGTAAAGTTACTTCCTTTGCGTGGATGGAAATTTCGCCTGTCTTTGTCTTAAATACAAATCCGGTAATTCCGATCAGATCGCCGACATCCATTTTTTTGAAATCCTTATAGGAATCTTCGCCGATCTCATCTCTTGCAACATAAGACTGGATGTTGCCTTTTAAGTCCTGCACATTGCAGAAAGAAGCCTTACCCATGACACGTTTCTGCATCATACGTCCTGCAACGGTAACGGTCTGTCCTTCCATCTGCTCATAGTTTTCTTTTATATCTGTGCTGTGGTTTGTCACATCAAATTTTGTGATTACAAAAGGGTCTTTGCCATTTTCCTGCAGATCTGCAAGCTTTTCACGGCGTACCTTGAGTAATTGGTTAATGTCCTGTTCCTGTACGTTCTTTTGTTCCGCCATTATACTCTCCTTTAATTTGATCTCTGGATCTCTAATACTTTGTAATTCAGGTCTCCTGCCTGTGTTTCAACGGTTACAACCTCACCGACTTTTGCTCCTAAAAGTGCTTTTCCGACCGGTGATTCGTTAGAAATTTTACCTTTCAGGCTGTTTGCCTCGGTGGAACCGACAATTTTATAGTCTAACTCTTCGTCATATTCCATATCTAATATCTTCACACGGCAGCCAACGCTGATCTTGTCTAAGTCTACTTCTTCTTCTACTACGACTTCCGCATTTTTTAAGATTTTTTCAATCTCATCGATACGGGCCTCGATATCACGCTGCTCGTCCTTTGCTGCATCATACTCTGCATTCTCGGATAAGTCTCCCTGCTCTCTTGCCTCTTTGATCTTCTGTGCAACTTCTTTACGTTTTACGACTTTTAAATTGTGTAATTCGCTCTCTAACTTCTGTAATCCTTCGTAAGTTAATAGATTCTTTTTGTCCATGATTTCTACCCTTCTTTATGATTTATCATAGTAAAACGGACCTGAGCTGTCCGTTTTGCCTTCACCTATTTACATTCATAGTATTATACTCGTGAAACATGCCCTGTGTCAAGGTTTTCAAGCGTTTCCGAGATGGCTTAACAGTTCTTTCAACTCTTCATAGGTTTCCGTTTCGTTGATTTTTCCACGCAGCTTTGCAGAATTTTTATAACCGGCAGTATACCATGCGGCATGTTTTCGGATTTCACGCATGCCGGTGTACTCACCCTTGAATTCCATCTGCATTTTTGCATGGCGCAGAATCATTTCCGTAACTTCTTGCGGAGATGGCTTTTCTAACAGCTCTCCGGTCTGTTCATAGTGGAGTATCTGTTTAAAAATCCACGGATTTCCCTGTGCGCCGCGCCCGATCATTACACCATCACAGCCTGTCTGTTTTCTCATATCGATCGCATCCTGCGGTGTCCATACGTCACCGTTTCCTATAACCGGGATCTTAACGGCTTCTTTCACCTTTCGGATGATCTCCCAATCTGCCTTGCCGGAATAATACTGTTCTCTGGTCCGCCCGTGAACGGCAATGGCTGCTGCCCCCGACTCCTGTGCGATGTGTGCCATTTCCACTGCATTGATATGTTCCTCATCAAATCCCTTTCGGATTTTGACCGTTACCGGTTTTTGGATGGCACGGGCTGTTTTTTCAATGATCTCTCCTGCTAAGAGTGGATTTTTCATCAGAGCTGAACCGTCACCGTTGTTTACGATTTTAGGGACCGGACACCCCATATTAATATCTAAAATATCAAACGGCAGCTCCTCGATCCGTTTTGCCTGCTCACTGATGATATCCGCATCCGAACCAAATAATTGCAGGGACACCGGTCTTTCGCGCTCATCGATCGTCAGAAGGAATTTCGTATTTTTGTTGTTATACATAATTCCCTTCGCACTGACCATCTCCATGCAGAGCAGCCCTGCTCCCTGCTCTTTGCAAAGCAGACGAAATGGCAGGTCGGTTACTCCTGCCATCGGTCCTAAGATCAGATCATTCTCTAATTTTACATTTCCTATCTGTAATTCGGGCATATTCATGCTCTCCCAATTCCTGTACTTTCTTACAAAATTCTGCTACTTCCGGTTCTGTTTTTCGTAGATCAGTCTCATTCCTGACAGTGTCAGATTCGGATCATAGACATCGATCGCATCTGTTTCCGGTGCGATAATGCTGCCGAGTCCTCCGGTTGCAACTACTTTGATCGGCTCATCCATGTTTGCTTCTTCTTTGATTTTCCGGATGATATACTCGGTCTGACCGATCTGTCCGTATACCAGTCCTGCCTGCATACTGCTGATCGTCTCTTTTGCAAGAATGCTTTCCGGCTTCTTAATTTCGATCTCCGGAAGTTTTGCGGCATCCTCCCATAACGCTTTTGCTGAGATGCGGATTCCCGGTGCCGTGATCCCCGCTAAAAATGCTCCGTCTTTATCAATCAGATCATAGGTTGTGGCTGTACCAAAGTCAATGACAATCACCGGTCCTCCATAAATTCCAATCGCTCCCGCTGCATCTACGATACGATCTGCTCCAATCTGTCTCGGATTCTCCGTCACTACCTTAATTCCGGTCTTAATGCCCGCTTCCACCACGATTGGCACTAAATTAAAATATTTGATGATTGCACTTCCTAAGGAATGCATAACATTCGGTACAACGGAAGAAATAATGACATCTTTGATATCCTGAAAACGGATTCCGTTCTGTAACAGCATACCGGAAAGATGAATGGCATATTCATCGGATGTTCTTGACTGCTTGGTGGTCAGACGGAATGTGTTCACTATTTCCTTATCTTTAAATACTCCCACTGTGATATTTGTATTTCCTACATCAATCGCTAATAACATGTTAGTCCTCCTTAAAATCTTCCCCTAAGAAAAATACCTTAAAATACATCTCTAACGATTCGAGTAATTCTCTTTTTTCTTTTTGTATCTGCTTAATCTTGAGAATACTTCCTATTTCGTCATATAATAAATCTCCTTCATCGGCATCGGTACGAAAATGCAGGTTTCCCTCTTCGTCAAACACCAGCTCTAAGGTTCCTCCCACATCCTCCGTGTAGAGTACACAAAGAATTTTCAGCTCATCCTGAATGCCCTGCGGCAGTCCCTCAAAATCTTCACTCAGATAAAATTTTTTATTATACGCACTCGCACCACAGAGCACGACTTCTTCCTGATACATAATAGGCTCTCCTTACACATATCCATAGAGTCCACGCACAGATACCTCGCCTGACGAAACGAGCTTTCTTGCTTCCCATGTGTCCACGATCAGCTCTCCTTTCGACGTGATTCCCCTCGCCGTTCCCTCGTATGGGTCTTTCGGATCCAGTACGCGTACCTGCTGATTCATATTTGCCAGCTTCCGATTATACTCGCCAACCAGTCCCTGCATGTCCTCTGTTTTTAAATAAATATCATAATATGTTTCAAATTCCTCCCAGACTGCCTCTATAATAGCTGCCCGGTTCTGCTTTTTCCCGCTCTCTATCCGAAGCGAGGTTGCAACCTCTCCGATTTCCTCCGGAAAGGCTTCATTCTGAACATTTATCCCAATACCAATCACGATATAATTAATGTAGTCCATCTGGGTACTCATCTCTGTCAAAATTCCACAGACCTTTTTTCCATGGATGACAATATCATTCGGCCATTTGATCTTACACTCTAATCCGGTGGTTTTTTCTATTCCTCCCGCTACTGCCATGGCAGTGATCAGGGTCAGCATGGAAGCATGGTTCGGCTCTATCTCCGGTTTTAAAACGAGAGACATATAAACGGATACCCCCTTCTGGGACTCCCATGCCCTGCCTCTTCTGCCCCGTCCGCCGGTCTGTTCATCCGCAACTACCAGTGTTCCGTGGACAGCACCATCCTCTGCAAGACGTTTTGCTCTGGTATTCGTCGAATCCGTACTGTCAAAATAGTGAATTTCCTCTCCGACCCACGTTGTTTTTCGATTGCTTTCTAATTCAGTCCTGCTCAAAATATCCGGGGATGAAACAATATGATATCCTTTATTTTGGACAGCCTCTATCTCATATCCTGCCTGTTTTAGCTGATTGATGGCTTTCCAGACGGCTGTTCTGGACACACCGAATTTTTCACATAATTCCTGTCCGGAAACATAGCCGTCAGCACTTCGCAGTGCCGCTAATATTTCTGATTTCACGGTTACTCTCCTAATGTCGCAAGCATCACTGCCTTGATCGTATGCATACGGTTCTCTGCTTCATCAAATACTACGGACTGTGGACTTTCAAATACCTCATCCGTTACTTCCATCTCACTGATACCGAATTTTTCATGGATTTCTTTTCCGATTTTTGTCTTTAAGTCATGGAATGCCGGGAGACAATGCATGAAGATTGCGCTGTCTTTTGCATTTGCCATTGCCTTTGCGTTCACCTGATATGGCATCAGTTCGCGGATACGCTCTTCCCAGACTTCGTCCGGCTCTCCCATGGATACCCAGACATCGGTATAGATTACGTCTGCATCTTTGGTTCCTGCTGCTACATCCTCTGTCAGCGTTACGCTGCCTCCTGTCTGTTTTGCAACTTCTACGCAATAGTCTACCAGTTCTTTTTCCGGGAAATAATTCTCAGAAGTACATGCTACAAAATGCATTCCCAGCTTTGCACAGGTTACCATCAGGGAATTTCCCATGTTATAACGTGCATCACCCATATAAACCAGCTTCACACCCTTTAATCTGCCTAAATGCTCACGGATGGTCAGCATATCTGCTAACATCTGTGTCGGATGAAATTCATTTGTCAGTCCGTTCCAGACCGGCACACCTGCATATTCCGCAAGCTCTTCTACGATGTCCTGTCCAAAACCACGATATTCGATTCCGTCAAACATTCTTCCAAGCACTCTTGCCGTATCAGCAATACTCTCTTTTTTTCCTATCTGGGAACCGGATGGGTCTAAGTATGTAACATGCATACCTAAGTCATGTGCTGCTACTTCAAAGGAGCAGCGGGTTCTGGTACTGGTTTTTTCAAAAATAAGTGCAATGTTCCTGCCGACCAAGCTGTCATGGCGAACACCCTGTTTCTTTTTTGCCTTTAAATCTGCTGCCAGATCAATCATATAAAGTATTTCTTCCGGTGTGAAATCCTTTAATTTTAAAAAATTACGTCCTTTTAAGTTCATGGTATTTCCTCCTCTTGTATTTCTTATACTCCACGAATATCAAAGGGGCTGTCAGATATAACCCAACAGCCCATAAGATTCTTTATGATACGCTCTCCTGTCGGATTGCTCTTCTACTCTGCATCAGATGCTACTTCGGTGACAGACTTCACCAGTCCGGCAATTCCCTGTATCTCCGATGGAATAATAATCTTGGTTGCCTTGCCGTCTGCTGCTTTTGCAAATGCTTCGAGGCTCTTTAACTGAAGTACGGCATCATCGGCTCCTGCTTCTTTGATAAATTTCAAACCATCTGCATTTGCCTGCTGGATTCTTAAGATTGCTTCTGCCTGACCTTCTGCCTCACGCACAGTTGCTTCTTTTTTCGCCTCTGCACGCAGGATTGCTGCCTGCTTCTCTGCCTCGGCATCGAGAATTGCTGACTCCTTCTTTCCCTGTGCTACAAGGATTGTTGCTGTCTTTTCTCCCTCTGCTCTGGTAACGGCTTCACGTCGTTCACGCTCTGCCTTCATCTGTTTTTCCATCGCATCCTGAATTGCCTGCGGTGGGATGATATTCTTTAATTCCACACGGTTCACTTTGATTCCCCATGGGTCTGTTGCCACATCTAAAGACGCTCGCATCTTGGTATTGATCGTTTCTCTTGATGTCAGTGTCTCATCTAACTCTAAATCTCCGATGATGTTACGAAGTGTGGTCGCTGTCAGATTTTCAATCGCCATAATCGGGTTATCTACACCGTATACAAACAGCTTCGGGTCTGTAATCTGGAAAAATACGACCGTATCAATTCTCATCGTTACATTATCCTTTGTAATAACCGGCTGCGGTGCAAAATCCACCACCTGCTCTTTTAACAGCACTTTTTTTGCTACACGGTCTAAAATCGGGACTTTGAAATGGATTCCCACATTCCATGTTGTCAGATAGCCGCCAAGACGCTCAATAACCATTGCATACGCCTGTGGTACGATTCTTACAACGCAAAGTGCAAGAAGCACTAATATAATTACAAGTACAATAATAAATATCATAAATCCGCCCATATAGAACTCCTCCCTTGATATAAATATGTTCAATTCCTCTACATCTTACTATATTTTCCCTATGATTACAAGAAAAAAGACAATCATCTTTGATATAATCTCCAGATGATTGTCTTATTATACTTTTAGTAAAATGAATGATTTCCGATGACTAAGCCACCTCTTCCGCTGCTTACCGGTGCGAAGGAAAGTGCTCCGCCTGTATTGTCCATGCCGCCGATTGCTGCCTGTGCTGCCTGCATACAGGAAGATTTTACTCCTGATGCTGCGGTTGCTGCGATCCTGCCGCTTACGGAAAACTGTCCTGCCTGATATACAACGCCGCTGATGCTGTTTGGATATCCGCCGCTTCTGACACGGTTCATGATAACTGCTCCAACCGCTACCTGACCTTCGTATGGTTCATTTCCTGCTTCAAGCTGAATGGTTGCTGCTAAGATCGTTGTCTCATCATAGCTTGCGGCTGCCGGTGCGTTCTGTACTGCCGCCTGTGCCTGCGCTGCTGCTTCCTGAGCTCTTTTGGCTTCTTCCTCTGCCTTCTGCTTTGCGATGATCGCCTGCTCTTCTTCTACCGTGATTCCGGTTCCGGTTGCTAACGATACTTCTACATACTGGCTGCTGACATATGCAACACCATCGCCATGTGAAACTGCTACCCAGCCTTCCGGTGCTTCTACATCTTTTTTAACGGTAAGCACATCATCCTGTGCTGCCACGTCACAGATCTGAGCTTCTTCGCTTGCTTCTGCTCTTAAACGAAGACCACCTTCTAAAACTTTTGCATTGGTTGTACAGTTCTCATTTGCATAATTATGTGCATCGTTTCCAAAGACACAAAATTCATTTTTTACATAGCCGCTGACATTTCCGGATGTAATCTTACTCCATTCCTCTCCACGCTCTGTAACTTCTGCCACATCGCCTTTGCGGAGCTTTCCGGCAAGTGCTGACTCTTCGCTTGCCTCTGTACGGACATTTAAAGATTCCTCCACGTTTGCCATCAGACGGTTCTGCCATTCATCCTGCGGCTCTTCTTCGGAAGCCTTCACAACTTCAACTTCTTTCTTTTCTATGGATGCCTGTTCATCCGCGTTCTGAAAACCTTCTGTTATTTTCAATGCCAGTCCTGCCGCAGTCTGGGTGGAGTTCTCACTCTCTGCCTCGATTGCTGTATTTTCCTGCTGTGGAGCTGCCATTGCAGTACACGTTCCGGCAGACATAATTGCTGCTGCTAACATTGCACTTCCAAACACTTTCTTTTTCAGTATCATATAATCCTCCGTAGCACACGATATTTGTTATCATAAATGTTACGCAATACCGTATGTTTTTATTCATATTTGTTACAAATGTTACGAATATATTACGGGATTATATCAGTGTTTTTTATTTTTGTCAAGTTTTAGTTTTTACAGACGTTTTAATAAGGCTTCTCTTTCTTCCTCATAACCAGGTTTTCCAAGGAGTGCAAACATGTTTCTCTTATAGCTTTCCACACCCGGCTGGTTGAATGGATTTACGCCAAGGATGTAGCCGCTCACACCGCATGCAAACTCGAAGAAATAGAACAACTGTCCTAAATGGAACTCGTCCATCTTCGGGATCTTGATCATCAGGTTCGGCACATTTCCGTCTGTATGTGCGAGGATGGTTCCGTTCATGGCACTCTTGTTGACAAAATCCATGGTTTTTCCGGCAAGATAATTGAGTCCGTCTAAGTCCTCTGCCTCTTTTTCAATGGTGATCGTCTCACGGGCTTCTTCGACATTCATGACGGTCTCAAACATAATTCTTGCACCGTCCTGGATGAACTGTCCCATGGAGTGCAGATCGGTTGTAAAATCAACTGCTGCCGGGAAAATTCCCTTCTGGTCTTTTCCTTCGGATTCACCGTATAACTGTTTCCACCACTCACCAATGTAGTGTAATGCAGGCTCATAATTTGCAAGCACTTCCACGGATTTTCCTTTTCTGAGCAGAATGTTGCGGATTGCCGCATATTTCATCGCTTCATTATCCTCAAATTTTTCATTTAATGCCAGTTCTCTTCCGCTTGCCGCACCATCCATCAATGCTTTGATGTCTGCACCGCTGACTGCGATCGGAAGAAGTCCTACTGCGGTCAGTACGGAGAAACGTCCACCGACATCATCCGGCACTACGAAGCTCTCATAACCTTCTTTGGTTGCAAGGTCTTTTAATGCTCCTCTTGCCTTGTCTGTTGTCGCATAAATTCTCTTTGCCGCCTCTTCCTGTCCGTATTTGTCCTCTAACATTTTTTTGAAGATACGGAATGCAATTGCAGGCTCTGTAGTCGTTCCTGATTTAGAAATGACATTTACAGAGAAATCCCTGTCACCGATCACATCGATGACACCCTGCAGATATGTAGAGCTGATGCTGTTTCCGACGTAGTAAATTTCCGGTGTTCCGCGTTTTTCTTTCGGAAGACTGTTATAAAATCCATGTCTTAAAAATTCAATGGCTGCTCTTGCACCTAAGTAAGAACCGCCGATACCGATCACGATCAATACGTCGGAATCTTTTTTGATCTTTTCTGCCGCCTTCTCAATCCGTGAAAACTCTTCTTTGTCATAGTCTACCGGAAGGTCGATCCAGCCTAAGAAGTCGTTTCCCGCTCCGTTTTTAGATACCAATACATCCTTTGCCTGTTCCGTGAGTCTGCTCATATAACCGATCTCTTCTTCGCTGATAAAACCGGCTGTTTTTGAGTAATCAAATGTTATTTTTCCCATTGCCAACACTCCTTTGTATAATATACTTAAATTCTAGCAAACAGTCCCTTTATTTTCAAGAGAAATATTCCGTCAAAACGTCCTGTAAAAGCACTGCATCTTCGGCTTTTTTCGTGCTTTTTTCGTGCTTTCTTTCTACCGGTCGGATCTCCGGGATTTCCTCCTCTTCTTCTGCTTCTTCTTCCTCTAATATGTATTGGAAATAATCGTCTGCTTTTTGCAGCGTATCTGTCAGTTTTTTATTGATTTTTTTTGTCTGTCGTAAATTTGCAACCAGGATCAGAACCATGATCAGCAATAATGCCAAGATCCCGATCGGTGCGAAATGGATCACATTTGTAAGAATCGCTTCCTGCATAATTTACCTCTTTTCTTATTTTTTCTTTCTTCATTATAAGAAAAGAAACCTGCAATGAAAAGAGGACAAGCCCCACTTTTCATCGCAAGTTTCGCCATTTTTCCTACTTTTCCACCAGATATCCGGAAAAACAGTACGCAAACTCTTCATTTACATTGATAAAACGGTTATATGCACTCGACAGTGCAATATCCCGGATGACTTTGTCGCCGGTGTTTTTGTCACACGCACATATGTAATATTCTAAATCCGTACCCGTAAATACGGAGAGCAGTTTTTCATTCCAAAATGCCTCTTTTCCGCTGTTTGGAACAGAGATCCCACGCACCTGTTCTACCACGGAACCATACCTCGCGATCACATTTTTTAGGCTGGTATTCAGGTTGACATTCCCAAGGTTCAGCAGTCCAACCCGGAGCATCTCGTGCTTGGAATCCATATGCTTTTTTAGCATATCATAATCATTCCGGTAAAGGCATTTGAGCGCACAGGTCTCATACTCTTCTTTTATCTGGATGTTACAATGCTGTTCCCTGGTAAAAACTTTGGTGGTGAGCATACATTCCATTTCCCTGTTTCTTGCATACTGCGGCCCTGTAAACATCGTGATGGTGTCTAATTCTAATTTCACCCCGGTATTCATTTGCATTTCCACGCCATAAGTACCAAAATAATACAGCCACTGATTTTCTACGATGTATCCCGCATAATAGACCGGAATGAACACTCCTTCCATTTCCGTGACCATTTCCTGTATCCGCCTGTCCACCCTTTCAAAATAATGCCCTTCTAACAAAGCATCCTGTTCTCTTGGTAACATTGGACCATTGCCATAGAGCAGATAAATATTTTCTACTCCCTGTTCCTTTAAATAGGAATATGGTGCACCTAAAAATCTTTGTAATTCCCGGTCTGTCTTCCCATTCTTTTCTATATATGTCATCATACTCAGCCGGATCATCGGCGGTATATAAGGAAGGACTACGGTTCTTACACCCTGCTCCTGCAATATTTCTAACAGACGGCAGATATATGGAACGGTATATGCACCGAGAACAAAGATGTCTAAGATTGTCTCCGGCTCTTTTCTCCCCCATTTTTTCTCCTGATCCCTCGCTATCCTGGGAATGCCCGCATATTCGCCTGCTGCATAGAGATATGTCGTTTTCTTATCTACTCTTCTGTCCCAGATACATCCTGACTGAAGAATTCCATCTTGTGTATTTTCGTATTGATATCTAAAATATCTCGCTTCCATAAGAATATTGTAAGTTTCTGTCTGCGTTTTTACAAGAAAAACATTTATATTTTAACGTTATTATGATAAGATAGGAACAGTAACCGTCATATTTATGCCGGAAAGAGGTGTTTCATGAAAATTAATATTTACTACGGAGGACGCGGACTTTTAGATGACCCGACTCTGTATGTTTTAAAAAAGATGCAGAACGTTTTTACGGAGCTGCGCGTCACGGTGGAGCGCTACAATATTTTTGAATATAAAAATAGTATCTCTACTCTTCCACAGACAATGAAAGATGCGGATGGTATTATCCTTGCAACTACTGTAGAATGGCTGGGTATCGGTGGATTTATGTATCAGTTCCTAGATGCCTGCTGGCTCTATGGTGATAAGGAAAAGATTCAGTCTCTCTATATGCAGCCCGTCGTTATGTCAACCACTTATGGAGAACGCGAGGGCATGACTTCCTTAGAAAACGCATGGGAGATGCTCGGTGGTCTTCCTTGCAACGGATTCTGCGGATATGTCGAAGATATGGTCGCTTTTGAAATGAACAAAGATTATTCTCTGATCATCGAGAAAAAAGCGGAAAATCTTTATCGTACGATTTCCCAGAAGCAGAAAGGACTTCCTACCAGTAATCAGGCTGTAAAACAATCCGTTCTGCGTACACAGGCTTTAGAACTGACTCCACAGGAGAGCGAACAGCTTTCTAAGTATGTTTCCGATGATTCCTATGTGAAACAGCAAAAGGAAGATATCCAGGAGCTTGCCAGCATGTTTAAGGATTTACTGGATCAGTCCGACTCAGAGGAAGGTCCATCCTATATTCTGGATCTTGAATCTCATTTTGTACCGCAGAATGATTTTTCCGCTAATTATCTCTTTATGATCGAGGGACAAAAGAAACCACTCGTCATTGAGGTTTCCGGAGATTCCTTAAACTGCTATTATGGACAGCAGGAAGCAATTGATATTTATGCAAAAATGACTGCTTCCGTGATGGAACGGATCATTTCCGGACAGATGACCTTCCAGCGTGCATTTATGACCGGAGAGATGACTGCTAAAGGTAATTTTAAAACACTGCGTATGTTAGACCATATTTTTATTTTTGAATAATACAAGGAGTGATAAACATGAAAAAAGATGATTGTATTTTTTGTAAAATAGCTGCAGGTGAGATTCCTTCAAGAAAAATCTATGAAGATAAAGACCTGATCGCCATTATGGATCTGAATCCGACCTCTAAAGGACATTCTTTGATCATTCCAAAGGAGCACTGCACAAATATCTATGATATTGATGAAGATATTGCCGCAAAAGTCATGAAAACTGCAAAAAAACTTGCAACGAAGATGACAGTTGCGTTGAACTGCGACGGCTTTAACCTGTTACAGAATAATGGGGAAACTGCCGGACAGACAATGTTCCATTTCCATATGCATCTGATCCCACGTTATAAGGATGCCGATAACAATATGTTAAAGTTTACTTCTGTTTCTTTCAGTGATGAAGAAATGGACGCGATCCGCGATCAGATTATCAAAGATTAAGCCATATGAACGGATAACACCGATGATATGTGAACGATGATATGTGAAAAGTTTCTTTTTACAGATTGTATGAAAAGAAACTTTTCACATTTTTTATTGACTTTTTTGCTTATTTACCGGCTTCACTTTCGATGAGCTGTAAAATCGTCTGAACAGAGTCCATCTGATTGCTCTTTTCCATTGCCTGTCTGTAATCTTCCCTGTCAGCATAGACTTTATGAATTGCCTCAAGCAGAATATCAACTGTCAATGTCTCTTCTTCTATCACATAGCTAAAGCCCTGTTTTTCAAAGGAGCAGGCATTTAAAATCTGATCTCCGCGGCTTGCTGCTGCTGACAGCGGAATCAGGATATTTGGCTTATGTAATGCCAAAAGCTCGCAGATTGCATTCGCTCCTGCTCTTGATACTACAATATCTGCAAGTGCAAACAAATCCTTTAACTCATCTTTGATGTATTCATACTGTGCATAGCCCTTCGTCTGTGCCAGACTGCTGTCTAAATTTCCTTTTCCACACAAATGAATCACCTGATATTCTTTTAACAACTGTGGCAATGCCTCGCGTACCACCTGATTGATAAATACAGAACCGATGCTGCCGCCAATAACCAGCATAACCGGTTTTCCCTTTTCAAATCCGCAAAATTCCAGTGCTTTTTCCTTACTTCCCTGTAATAATTCGCTACGAATCGGTGAACCTGTTAAAATTGCTTTCCCTTTTGGCAGATATTGCAGCGTTTCTGGAAAATTGCAACACACTTTCGTTGCCGACGGTATTGCCAGCTTATTCGCAAGCCCCGGTGTAATGTCCGATTCGTGGATAATGACCGGTATTCTACGATGTTTTGCCGCTAATACCACCGGCACAGACACAAATCCACCTTTAGAAAAGACGATATCCGGTTTCAGTTTTCCTAACAGTCTGACTGCCTGATGATAACCTTTCATAACTTTAAACGGATCTGTAAAGTTCTTCACATCAAAATATCTTCTGAGTTTACCGGAAGATATTCCATGATATGGGATATGATAGGACTCAATTAATCTCTTTTCAATTCCTTCATAAGAACCAATGTAATCTATCTGATAACCTAATTTTTGCAAACCCGGAAGAAGTGCGATATTTGGTGTTACATGTCCCGCTGTTCCTCCTCCTGTCAGTACAATTTTCTTCATTCTCGTTTCCTCTCGCTACTATCTGTTTTCTACTTTATTTATATTATACTGTTATTGCAAAAAGTCAAGAATCTATACGATATATCTGCAAAGGTAATCCTGTCGCCTTCCTTTAATCTGCGAACCTCCTTATAGATCAGGATTTCTCCGTTTACAAGTGTCCCATTTGCCGAATTCATATCTTCTATATAATAAATATCTTCTTCCTTTGTGATTTTTGCCTGTATTTCACCTGCTGCCCTTGATTTTAGTATTCCGTCAACTGCTAATGCATCCGTTCCAATCAAAAAAACATCTTTATTGATTACAAAATCCCGTTCTTCTCCTCCTCCAAGATACATTAACCTCGCACCGGTTATTGCTTTTTCCGTATATTCCGAAAGAGGATTTTTATCCTGCTCCTGCGGATATATCTTTTGTGGCATTTGTTTCTTTCTGATAGCAGGCACAGGAATTTCCGGCATGGAAAATTCTTTTTTCTTTCTATTTAATTTGTCCCGATAGAGCCAAGATATTCCTTTTTCTAAAATCTGTAACATCTGTTTTTTTATAGATGAGATTCTGTCCATTTTTTGGGAGTTTTGAGGATTTGTAACTGTCAGGTCTGCTGCTTCTGTTTCATCCCCTGCTATTTCATATTCTTTCCATACTTCCCCTCCATTTTCTTCTTCTTTAAAAAACAATTCCTGTAAGTTCAAAAGACTGTAGTTCTCCTCGCGGGTCTTCTCATAAATTGCATATACTTTTTCTGTTTCCTCACGATTCTCATGATCTAACTGCGGCAGCATCTCTTCTATCAGCTTACCAAATTCTTCTCTAAGTTCCCCCTCTTTGTCGGGATAGTAACAGAAATAGAACTGTTCTTCCCTGCTATCCATAAAAATCATATCTTCTTTTAATAGAAGTTTTTCCTCTTTCAGCAGGTAACGCTCCATTTCACGACACAGATGTATAAGGTTTTCGAGAATCTTTTTAATCATTACCGGATTCAAAGCATTATTCTCAAGATAACACTCTAACGACTTTTTCCCTGTAATATCGTAACAAAACCGGAAATCCCCTGTTTCCTGTATCTCCTCTACAGGCAGCAATCCTGCCACTGTATTATGTTTTAACATCTTTAATTCATAATTTTCTTCTTCCACATGACCCGTAATCAGCATAACACTCTGGTTCCACGTCCTTCTATATTCTATTTCCATATATTTTCCCCTGCTTCTTCTAACATTTCCCGTTTTTTAAAAATATCTGCACCCGATAATTCCTGTAGCTGCGTAGAATAAACCGATGCCTTCTGTACTTCCTGACATAAAGAAATACCAAGTGCAAATCCCTGAAAGATAAAAAACAATATCAACGGCATAACCATTGACGCTTCTATCGTATAGCTTGCCTTTACGTTTTTTTTCATATCATCTGCCCTCCCAGATACAGCATATAGGCGGATAAGACAAATGGTACAAATGGAATTTCTGATTTTGCACTTTTTTTCCGCACTAATATTTGTATTATGGCAAAAACAAACACCAATATAAGACTTGTCATTAATAAAGAACAGTTATCCCACCCTCCGATATAAATACCGGTAACCAAAAAGAGCAGCCCATCTCCATAGCCTAAGGACTCACCTGTCACTTTGGCGATTCCGAGCAAACACACTCCCAAGAATGCGCCTCCACAAATTTCCGGTATGGTCAAAGACCTTGTGATTGCCTGATATAGTATTCCTATCACCAGAAATACCAACAATGGCAGGACATCTATTCTTCTTTTCCTGATATCTTCTATTGAAAACAGAATTAACATCACAAAGATTATACTTTCCTTTAACATTTCTCTCCACCACCTGCGTTACTCATACGATATATATTATTATGTACACTTTTTACATGGGTGGCGTTTGCCAACCTTGTCCAGCGAAATTACATATACTGTCCGTTTTAATCCCCGACATTCCAAATCCATATGATAGCAGGTTCCATAATCTGTAATATAACAGACCTTTTCTTTCTTATTTTTGCAACAGCTTCCACAGCGCATATATCTGCTGCCACTTTTATTTCTCAAAGATGTGACTTCTTTTTGATTCACTGTACGGATACTCAGATCTAAATAAGCACACTCCCTGCTGCTGTGATATGCCTTTCCGGTCTTTGTTACATAGACCAGCTTCTTTTCTCCTGCACCTTCCTCTTGCGGAATATATCCTATCCACTTCCTTGCAGATACCTCCTGTTCTGCCGGATATCTCAACGTTCCAAAGAATCCTATTGGTATGGTCATCCGATAACTGGCATGCAGCATTAGTTCTGTTCCCTCATAATCAGACTTTCTAAAAGAAATTCCTGCTTTTTCTCCATCAATATATTCAAATGGAACTTTTTCTTCTTTTGCGCTTTTTAGAAAATGCAGTTGCACCTTTGCAGGATGTACGGTATCGGAACTTTTGCTCACACATGCTGCTTCGACCCTTGCGGTATACATCATTGCCTGCTCCACTGCCAGCTCTGTCTGCATAATCCGAAAATAGAACAACAAAAAAACCATAAATCCAATAAACAACGGAAGTACCACGGCTGCTTCCACTGTCAGGGATGCCTGACAGAAGGTGCGTGAATATGTCTCTGTCGACCGGAGGAGTTGTGTCTGTCTACCACTTTTCGAGAGAGCTTTATTATCTACTTTCTTTTGAAAATAATATTTACATTTAACTTTTGTGAACAGAGACATATTCACGCACCCTTCCTATCATCCTTCTAAAAATATGTATATTGATTGCTTCTGTCTATCCTGAATGTCTCCATTCCCAACGTTTTTATGGTAATCAGATTCCAGAATAACGGTTCTGCCTCATAGGTGACTTCGCTTTCACATCCGGTCATCATATGGTCCATCTGTATGCTCTTTCCGGATATGGCGCTAGTATTTACCTCGATAATATCCATGGAACGGTAATTTACTGCACTATTTTTTTTCATGCTGACGAGAAACTTTAAATATTTCATGTAGTCCCAACCATTCTCGCAGTCCTTCGCCATTGCAAAACCATCTACCGCTTCGCTTGTCTGGTTGATGCCGGTTGTCCACTGTTCTGCATTTTTTATCCATGCAATTTTTCTTCCTTCCAACAATGCCCGCACATCCAATATGCTCTCAGAATATGCCCATGCCGCTAAGATTCCCCATTTTGTCGCTGAGATGACTGCCGGATTCATGCTCCAGCCCATCAACGCCGTTGCCAGTTCTTGTGCTTCTATGCACTTCTGCTGATCCCGAATCAGATATCCCATATTTGCTATTTCTCTAATCGTTATTAAACTTTTTACTGTTTCCTTGAGATTATCACGGTCTGTGGACTCTCCATTTAAAATGTATTCCCACTCATAGTCTAATGCATGATTTGACTGCACCTGTCGATAAGAACTCATATGGGTTTCTAAATATTTTGCAAACCATAATTCTTCTAATATTGCTCCCTGCACCGGAAGATTTCCGGCTTCCTTCTGCCGATGTTCTAACGTATGCTCTAATGAAATGGCTTTATTAGAAAGGCTGCTTTCATCCCTTACAACCAACGATAAAATACTGCTCTTTTTCCACTGATTTGCATCTTCTATGGGGTTTTTTACCTCTCCTTGCGGTTTTTGAGCGGCAATATTGTTTTCTTCTCCCTTTTCTGCCTGTTCCGCTTCTTCTCTTTTCTTATTTGCCTCTTCTAAATGTTCTTCCACTGTCCCATTTTCGCGTTCTAAGGTTTCTTTCTCTTGTATTTCCCCGGCAAAATTATCTACTTCCGGTATCACAGCTTCTCTTTTGGCTGTCTGGGCTGCAAGATGCCGGAATACATTTCCTCCATCATCCGTCAATAACTGATACCGGGAAATTTTGCAATCCGTTAGATACATTCCGTAGAGTTCCTTATCTGACTGCTTTAAATTATTAAGATTTTTCTCCTGCAAATGTCTCTCTACGTTTTCTATGGCAAAATTCCCATTACCATAAGCACAATCCAGCATTAGGAGTCCATAATTCTCATAGACTTCTTTCTGATACTCCGCAAAGACAGATTCTAACGCCGCATCACTAACGATATCTGCTTTCGTACCAAGTCCTCTAATTCGTGCTGTTTCTAACAATGCAAAGAAAAATGATGCACTCAGCAGTATCAACATGGTAAGAAAGACCGTGATGCTTGCCTTTTTACTATATTGCTTTTGCATTTTCTGAAAGTTTTGTAAACAATTCACCGACAAGTTTTGTAAGCTGTGTTTTAAAAATTGCCACTACCGCAATTAAGACCACCAGAATTAAGATCATCTCTACCGTACCAATTCCATCTTCTTCTAAAAATAATTCTTTCAATCCTTTTTTCATAGATATTTTCCTCCTGTGAAATCTTCTTAAAATTTTATCAACGCCGGAACAATGATAAGAACCATGATAATACTAAGCATCAGCATCATCGGTAATAGCAATTTTGTTCCTGCTTCCTCGCCTAACCGTTTTGCCAGGTTTTTCCGCTGTTCCATTGCCAGCTCTGCCTCCTTAGATAGCAATTCGCTAAGTTCCGAGCTTCCTTTTCGCAGATTTTGTGTTAACAGGGATGCCAGTTTTTTGTATTGCCAGAACCCACAACGCTTTCCAAAATTCTCATATGCTTTCCTTTCCCCGACACCGTCCTGCATCTCGTTCCATGTGTAGCACAGCTCTTCATATGCTGCATTCTTTGCCATACCCTCTTTCTTGTAGCGGTTTGCCATTCTCCCCCATGCCTTGGATACCGGCATCCCAGCTCCAATCAGCAAAGCCAAGGTGGTAACCAATTGTGGGTAATATAATAGCAGTTCCTCTTCCCGCTTTTTCTTTTTCTTTCGTTCTTCTTCTATTCCACGAAATTTTAAGAGTATTCCTGTGACAGCTCCGAGCAGCAGCAATATTCCTACCGTATGCGAACTCTTTGCCTTCCATTGAATTTCTTTTTTTCCGAGTTTTTTCGGAAGAATAAAATTCTTTTTTGTTTTGTCCTTCCGGTTTTGCTTTTCCAATGCTGTCTCTATCTGTTCTCTGACACTCAAATCCGGAGAAAATGCATGAAATCCAAAACAATATTCTTCTTTCTCTTCTCCACAGCTTAATACCACACAGGCTTCTATCAACACACCTTTTTTTGGCAGTTCTTTTTTTACAAACTCTCCTTCTGCGTTAATAACCTCGTAGGAGTCCAGTCTCCACTCTGCCTCTACATTTCCATTTTGATAAGAGCTTTTCATAACAACCGGCTTTTTAATGCAATTTATGGATTGATTGTTTCCTATAAATGTTTCATCAATTTCTTTTCTGGCTGCCTTTAACTCGTTTTTTGCCTCTTTTTTGGTAAATTGGCGCTCCGCAATCTCTACATTGACATCATAGGATTTTCCGTCAACAATGGCTTCTAAAGATTCCTGACGGTTTCCTTCTCCGGGTTCTTTTCTTTGCAAAAATTCCTGATTGAAAGACTCCGTGGTCTGCTGCTTAACGATGAGTAGTGCAAACAGGAGGGCAACTGCTGCTAAAATCTTTTTCCTATTTGTTTTTTCAATTCCTTTTTCAGACTTCAATTCTTCCCATCCTTTCTGAAAGCAGGACAGATGCGATATATCCCAGCAGACAGATTGTCATGAAGATAACCCCCAACACATTGTGATACAGTACATTCAGATACCCCGGCGAGGTAATATCAAGATAGAAAAGCAAAAACAGCGGCATAACATTCATCACTTTTTGTTCTAATTTCTTCTGCGCAATCATGGTCTGTATCTCTTCTTCTATCTGAATTTTACTGCTGATATTCCTTACCATATTCTGTATAATTCCAACGAGATTTCCACCGCTTCGTTTTGCAAAAGAAAGAACCTCGGAAAAATTCTGTATTTCCTCTACTCCACACCTCTGTGCAAATTCTTCAAACACGATTTCTAACGGCTGGTTCATACAGACTTTACGATTGATGATTTCTAATTCTGTCTGCATCAGTCCGCCCTCTCCGTGTAATTCCTTCAGCTCTTTTCCTGCATCTAAAAATGCATTCTCCAGTGCATATCCGGCAAGCAGATTTCCTTCAATGATTTCCATACAATCCTTAAATTCCCGCAGTAATCGGCGTTTTCTTTCCTCCTGCTCTTTTTTTACACAGTATTTCCGATAGAAGTAATACACAGGAAAAAACAGTAATAGTGCCACTGCACTTTTGTAAAACAATTTTGCTATCAGAGCCGTAATGCCTGCTGCGATGAGGATTTTCCGATACCTGCCCACTCTAATTTTCGCGTATTCTTTAATCTCTCCCTGCTTTTCCATTCCCCAATAACCCTTCCTCCTTTTTCACCCTTTTCCTGAAATTCCCACAATGGATATAGTTCTATCCTGCCATCCGTATATGCTCCAACTTCCATAATATTCAAAAGCTTTCTGGAACCGTCCCGCATTCGTCCTACATGGACTAAAATGTCCACACCGGAGGCAATCTGTCCCCGAATTGCCGATAGTGGAAGCTCCATTCCCATCAGTACCATGGTTTCTAAACGGTGCAGCATATCCTCACAGGAATTTGCATGCCCGGTGCTGAGACTTCCGTCATGTCCGGTATTCATTGCCTGCAACATATCTAAGGCTTCTGCTCCACGACATTCTCCGACAATAATGCGGTC
>ERZ809074.1809-NODE-1809-length-26032-cov-42.537552_pt1 | contig 26032 bp, 19 predicted proteins | sample MGYA00520795_ERZ809074 | MGnify/ENA primary metagenome ERZ809074 (study PRJEB31570, sample SAMEA3212989) | Homo sapiens | biome: human-gut; feature: human gut; material: fecal | place: Sweden | collected 2011 ...
CGACCTATCAAAAGACCATTTTTAATTTGGGTGGCGCATTGACGAAGTCAGGGGTAGCTAAAGCTCTCTTTGACAATCGCAATAATCGTACATTTAGCTATGACCTCGACTTGGTGGCCGACTATGCCACACATCGCAAGCAATTAGAAACCAAGTATCGCAACTTCGTGATATTCCATCTATATGGACAGCATATGCCTGCAAAGGAACGCTATCCGAAGGAATTTGCTAAGTTCACCCCTAATAACATCAATCGGCCAGAACTCAACAAGGCTCAGTGTAATGATGTTGCTCATTATCTAAATGCTACACTCTACAACGACCTTGTGGTAGATAGTATCATCAAGATGTTTGACAATCGCAATGCGGTAGTGATGTATCTCTCTGACCATGGCGAGGAGGTACACAACTTCCGCAATCAATATGGTCGTACAGATATCAACAAGGACTGTCGCGAAGCCTATGCCCCGCAGTTTGATATTCCTTTTATGGTGTATCTCACTCCGAGCTATGCTAAAGAGCATCCGGAATTGGCAAGTCGCCTTGAAGTTGCTCGCCATCGCAGATTCTCAAACGATGACACTCCACAAGTTATATGCGATATACTTGGAGTGCAGTCTGCCTATGTACGTCTGCAGCATAGCTTCATCAACGATAGCTATATAGCCCCACGCCATAGACTAATCACAAAGGATAAATACTATGACTAAAAGAAACTAGTCATAATAGCAATAAAAAAGTCATTAAAAACTAATAAAGAACAACAGCTCATGGAAAAAAGTACTTTCAAAAGACGACTCATGTTTGTCGTGTGTATGTTAATGTGCGGCCTATCCATTCAGGCAGCAGACGATGGTTTGATCACAGACCAAATCATTATCGACAAGTTAGTGGCTGGCACCTTGCCGCAGCGCATTAGTAGTGATGAGAAAAATCTGATAACCAATCTGAAAATTAATGGCGAGATCAATGGTACAGATTTGAGACTTATCCGTGAAATGGCTGGGCCATCAGTACAAGGAGGATACGTGGTCGAAGGACATCTATCCATCTTAGACCTGTCTGATGCCAGGATTGTAAGTGGTGGAGATTACTATTATCAAGATTATGATTATTGGGAAGATCCTGTTTACCATTTCACAAAGGAGAACGAAATAGGTTACAACGCCTTTTCTGGCTGCGATAGATTAACAAGCGTGACGCTTCCGTCCTGCCTTACTGAAATAGGATACAAGGCCTTTAGCGGTTGCTATAATTTGACGAACGTGACGTTTCCATCCTGTCCATTTTCTATTGGTTATGAGGCCTTTGCTGCCTGTGGTTTCAAGAGCCTAACGCTGCCTCCTAACCTTACTATAAAAGATTCTAATGCCTTTTCTCATTGCCAGAATTTGACGAGCGTAACTTTTTCGTCCGGTTTTACCTTGACAGGGAACGGGACTTTTTGGGGTTGCGGTAATTTGGCGAACGTGACGTTTCCGTCCAGTCTTACCTCGATTGGAGATAACGCCTTTAGTAGCTGTGGATTCAAGACTCTAACGCTGCCTCCTAACATTACCCGAATAGGTGAGAGCGCTTTTTATAGTTGCGAAAATTTGAAGAGTCTGACGCTTTCACCCAGCCTTACCTCGATTGGTGATAACGCCTTTGCTCAATGGGACAACTTATTAAGAACCTTGACTATTCCGTCAGGTCTTACATCGATAGATTCATTAATGTATGGTATTACCGATTTTGATCGTTATATACCTCATAGCATTTTTCCTCACAAAATAAGGACTGTCTATGTTGCTTGGCAAACTCCAATTCCAGCTGGGCGCTTTTTCGATGATTTTTACGATCTCAGCATGTGTACATTGTATGTACCTCTAGGAACGAAGCAGGCCTATTCGGGAACTGAGGTTTGGCGAGAGTTTGGAGAAATCAAAGAGTATGATGTTTCAGGCGTTGACAAGGTTGACAACCATAGCGAGGCGAAGGAAGTCTCTCGCTACTCTCTGGACGGCCAGCTATTGTTTGCTCCCGTTAAGGGACTCAACATCGTGCGGTATAGCGACGGCAGTATCAAGAAAGTTGTAGTTAACTAAGCTCTTTGTCTAAACTGGAGCTATCAGCAAGGACGGACAAAATTCAGTTTGCCGTTTGGCAGAGCAAGAAAGCCCGTCCTTGCTTACCCTTTCAACTAAACATGCAGAATAAAAAACTAAATGAGACTATCTTCTAGTTTTACCATAAGAAACTAACTACATTTATCTTCTAGGAAACTCATTTGTCACCAAGATGCGCTTTAGCCAACATACGACGCAATTTGACGAACCCCCTTTCAAGAGCCTCCTCGTCTGCCTTTTTCTCTTCCTCAGAGCGGTTGAGATAACGCTGGTAGTTTGCCTGCGCCTCGGCTTCAAAACGCTGAGCCACTTCACCAGTAAGTAAAAATATGGATGCTACCTGTAATGCCATATCTTATTTGTATTATTATCCAATTTTATATATTCTCTACAAAGGATGATAGCTGACGACTGTTGCGAGCCAGTAAGGACGGGATTAGGTTGTGAAGGTAAGCACGTGGACTTGACACAGTGGGACTGTCACCTCATAAAATCCTAAGACTGCACTACCCTTTCTGTGAGAAGTGACTCCGAAGGGATTCAAACCCTTGACCTTCAGAACCGGAATCTGACGCTCTATTCAGCTAAGCTACGGAGCCAATTGATAAAAATCGGGTGCAAAGATACGGCATTTTTTCCAAACCGCAAAATAATCCTGCGAAAAAACGCCGTATCTTTGCCGCCAGGGACAAGGGCAGCAAGACAAGGGTGGGAGCAATAGCACGTCAGGCCAGATCGAGGCTGAGGGATTGCACCAACCGGCCCACAGCAGTATTCTCCTTGACCAGTTGGTCGAGCGTCTCCTTGGGCGAGAGCAGCGGCTTGATCTCATCCTGCTTGGCCAGACGGATGGAGACCTGCAGACTGCCATTCTTCAGGCATTTGGCCAGCGTGGCACGGATGCGGCTCTTGATGGTCAGCATCTGGTCGTAGAGGATCTGATTCTCCGCCACGATCTCCACGTTGGGATAGTCGGTGATGACAGGACTGAGGTTTCTCATTCGCGTGGACATAGCCCGCATGTTCTCTGGCATACGGGTGCACATCGCGCGCCACTGGACGAGGAGATCCTCCTCCGTGAAGGCGTTGCGCTCCTCGGCATTCTCCACCTCCACCGCCTGATCCGCCGTGGGTTTATCCTTGTGGGTCAGGATATCGCCAAAGGACATTCCCATGCTGCGCCCGAGATTGAGCTTGGCCGACTTCAGCGCCCCTGCGGGAGGAGCCGTCCTAACTGTCTCGGGAGACTGCTGAGTTGGCTTGGGTTCCATCCTTTGGTCAGCCTTTTGGTCAGCAGACTGCGACTGATCCGTAGTCGGCTGCACGGTCTGCTGGGCGTGTTGCCGCTTTCTCTGTGCAACCGGGGCCACCTGCGCGCCCCTTTCTGGCTGCACCTGTCGGAGTAGTTTCTGAAACAGGGTTTTCAACTGCTTAGGGCTACGCCCCGCACCCGCCGCATCGTCCTCGGGCTGGGTGATCTGCGCGATCTCGATGAGCGTCAGTTCCACGAGCAAGCGCTTGTTGGACGACTGGCGATACTGCACGTCGCAACGGTTGGCAATGCGCAGCGCTTGGTAGAGGAAGCGGGCCGGACACTTCTGCGCCTGCTCCCGATACTGCTCGCGCTGGCGGTCGCTGACCTCCAGGAGCGGCAAGGTCTGCGGATCCTTGGCCATGAGCACATTGCGGATGTGGCTGGCCAGTCCGACGATGAAGTTGCCCCCGTCGAAGCCCTTCGCCAGCACGCCGTTGAGGAGCAGCATGATGTCGGCCACCTTGTTGTCCAGGGCCAGGAAGACGGTCTTGAAGTAGTTGTCGGCATCGAGGACGTTGAGGTCTTCGATGGTCTTCTCGAAGGTGACGTTGCCCTGCGAGAAACTCGCCACCTGGTCGAAGATGGAGAGCGCGTCGCGCATACCGCCGTCGGCCTTCTCCGCTATCACGCCCAGGGCCTCCTCCTCATAGGAGATTTTTTCGCGTTCGGCCACCATCTTCAGTTGCTGGATGATGTGGGCCACGGACATTCGCTCGAAGTCGTAGATCTGGCAGCGCGAGAGGATGGTGGGCAGGATCTTGTGCTTTTCGGTCGTGGCGAGGATGAAGATGACATGGGCAGGCGGTTCCTCCAACGTCTTGAGGAAGGCATTGAAGGCCTGCTGCGAGAGCATGTGGACCTCGTCGATGATAAAGACCTTGTAGCGGCCCACCTGCGGAGGGATGCGGGTCTGCTCCATGAGCTGCTTGATCTGATCGACACCATTGTTGGACGCGGCATCGAGCTCGAAGATGTTGAAGGAGCGGCCCTCCTCAAAAGCCTTGCAACTCTCGCAGGCGCCACAGGCCTCGCCGTTGTCGGTGGGGTGCTCGCAGTTGATGGCCTTGGCGAAGATGCGCGCACAAGTGGTCTTTCCCACACCGCGCGGACCGCAGAAGAGGTAGGCGTGGGCCAGTTTGCCCGACTTGACCGTATTGCGGAGAGTGGTGGTCAGCGCGTCCTGGCCGACGACGTCGGAAAACTTCATCGGACGGTATTTGCGCGCAGAAACTATATATTCGTTCATTGGCTGAGTTAGGTTTTGGCCTGATGTCGGCGACGCAAGACGGGCAACCCCTATCCCCGCCGCAACCAAGCGCCCCAAGGCGCCCGCAGGCTTTATCACATTGCAAAGGTAGCAAAAAGTTGGTAACAATCCTCGCGTCCATCCACATTTTATGGTTAAATAGATAAAAAATGCAAGAGCGTTTGCCCTTTGTATGCTTTTAAATACTTACTTTTGCAGAAACAAAAATCGAACGTGATTAAGATTACCGGACATATCGTCAGAATCCTCAGCCGCTTCAAATACCACATCGTGGTGGTGATGGGCGTGCTCTATGCCGGCTTCTTGGGCGACGACTGCTTCATGAAGCGCTTCGAGTACGACTACAGGATCTCTGACCTACAGGACGAGATCGCCAAGTATGAGAAGGTCTATCAGACCAACAACCAGCGGCTGCACGAGCTCCGGGCCGATTCCTCGGCCATGGCCCGCGTGGGTCGCGAGCGCTATTTCATGAAGACTGACGACGAGGACGTCTTCGTGCTGAGCGACGATGATAATTCGGACAACAACCCAGCTTTCTATGAAACAATTAAGTAAGGCAGAGACCTTCCTCTTCCTCGCCGGCGGCGTGCTGATGGTGGCGGGTGCCGGCTGCTATGTGTTCTTCATCCTCCAGGGCCTTGTCTGCTTCCTGGTGCTGGCGGGAAGTCTGCTCTTCGCCGCCATGCAAGCGCGCCAGCGCTATGAGGGCACCAGCATCACGCTGCGCCGTCTGCGCCGCATCCAGTTTTTCGCCCTGGCCTGCTTCGTCTGCGCCGGCGTATTCATGGTCGAGGACTGCTACCACCTCCTCAAGCCCTGGTTTGCCCAGTCCATCTCGGGCTATGCCAACTATGTCAATATCTTCCACAACAACTGGGTGGTGGCGCTGCTGATAGGCGCCCTGCTGGAGATGTACACCACCCACCGCATCGGCCACGAACTGCGCAAAGAAGAGCAAGAGAACCATCAATAACGAAATCTAAAAGGATCTGTCGCCGAGACCGCCTCGGCCAAATGGTCAAACATATTATGAACAAGATCGTCTATACTATTACCGCACTCCTGTCGCTCACCTCCTGTGCCGGCACCTACGACATACAGGGTTCCTCCAACGTGTCGGACCTTGACGGCCAGAAGCTCTATCTGAAGGTGACGAAGGACGGCAACCTGACCAACCTCGACTCCTGCGATGTCGTACACGGTCAGTTCTCCTTCAGCGGCAAAGTAGATAGCGCCCACGTCGCCCGCATCTTCATGGACGACAAGGACCTCTCGCAGCCCGTCGTCATCGAGCAGGGCAACATCAGCATCAAGCTCGACAACACACAGCAGAAGGTCAGCGGCACACCGCTCAACGACAAACTCAACAAGTTTTGGAACCGCTTCGTGCAGATCCGCAACCAGTATGCCGACATCGACCACGAGCAGAGCGCGGCCATCATGAACGGACAGGACGAGGCGGCGGTCAACATCCGGCTGGCCAAAAAGGCCATCAAAGTCTTTGAGCAGGGCGACAAACTCTTCACGAAATTCGTGACGGACAACTTCGACAACATCCTGGGCCCGTGGGGATTCTTCACCCGCATCCAGTATGACACCACGCCCGACGCCTACCCCGTCTGGCTCAACGACTACCTCTTCGCCACCGCCCTCGACGGTCTGCCCTCGTGGATAGAGTTTATCATGGCCAAGGCACCCGACAACTTCAAGAACGACCCCGACGTGAAGCAGTTCTACCAGCACTTCCAGGAGACCTTGCAGCGCAACAACGGCACGATGGAGGACGTGCCAGCCGTGCCCATGAGCGAAGGCGACGCCAACGTGGCTCCGATCACGCCCAACCAGATGGCGAGCGACTCCATATCTTATTAGACTTCCATTCCCCTATACCTATTATATATATAGACACAGAGAATCATGAGCACGCTGATCAAAAACGGCACCCTCGTCAATGAGGGCGTATCGAGACAAGGCACCATCACCATAGACGACAACGGCCGCATCGCCTCCATCGGGACGGAAGCCCCCATGGCGGAAGACTGCTACGACCACGTCATCGACGCGGCAGGATGCTATGTGCTGCCGGGCGTCATCGACGAGCACGTCCACTTCCGCGAGCCGGGCATGACGGACAAGGCGACGATACGCAGCGAGAGCCGTGCAGCAGCCTACGGCGGCGTGACCTCCTATATGGAAATGCCCAACACCGTGCCTACCACCACGACGGAAGCGGCCTGGGAGGACAAACGGCAGCGGGGAAGGAAAGACAGCGCCGTCAACTACGCTTTCTATCTCGGCGCAACCAACAACAACGCCGAGACGCTCCGAAAGGCCGACTGGCAGCATACGCCCGCTATCAAACTCTTCATGGGATCATCGACGGGCAACATGCTCGTGGACCGTGGCGAGGCACTGAAAGAGGTGTTCCAGTTGGCTGCCCAGCTCAACATTCCCGTCGTGAGCCACTGCGAGGACGCCACCCTCATCAGCGAGAACATGCGACTGGCCAAGGAGCGCTATGGCGAGGATCCTGCCGTGGAGCACCATCCCGAGATCAGAAGCGAGGAGGCCTGTGTGCGGTCCACCGCCCTGGCCCTCAAGTTGGCCACCGAGGCAGGAGCAAGACTCCACGTGGCCCATATCTCCACCGCCCGCGAACTGGAGATGATTGCCGCCCATGGCGATGCCAACATCACCGCCGAGGCCGTGACGGCACACCTACTTTTCACGGACAAGGACTACCAGCGACTGGGCACCCGCATCAAATGCAACCCTGCCGTCAAGACTGCCCACGACCAAGAGACCTTGATCGAAGGACTGACCGACGGACGCATCCTCACCATCGCCACCGACCACGCCCCTCACCTACCCTCGCAGAAAGAGGGAGGCTGCGCACGGGCCGCTTCGGGAATGCCTATGGTGCAGTTTAGCCTCGTCGCCATGCTGGGCCTGGTCGATGCGGGACGGATTACGATCGAGCAACTGGTGGCGCTCATGGCCCACCATCCGGCCCAATACTTCCACGTCAGGGAGCGCGGTTTTCTGCGCCCAGGCTACCATGCCGACATCGCCATCGTGCGCCCCGACAGTCCGTGGACACTGACGAAGGCAGAGATACAAAGTCCGTGTGGATGGAGCCCCTTGGAGGGAAAGACCTTCCGCTGGCGCGTGGAGCAGACCCTCTGCAACGGCCACCTCGTCTATGACCGTGGCACCTTCGACGAGGGCTACCGCGGCGAGGAACTGGAGTTTGACCGTACAAAATAGCCTTTGACAGATCAAGATAACATCTGACCATTCAAGATAAAAGCACTCAGAGCCCGTGATAGCAAGAATCGTCATCCCTCTCCTGTTGGTCATCGTCCTCTCCGACCTCTATATCGACGTCCACTATTTCCGCCGCCGATATAGTCTGCCGTGGTGGCTGCGACTATTGTGGTGGGTGCCTTGCATCGCGCTCTCGACCTATACCATCACCCTCGCGTCGCTCCCGAGTTTTGCTCCCTCCGACCTTGCCTGGCTCAACACCTATTTGCTCCTGCTGGGCCTCTTCGTCGGTCCGAAGGCCATCTTTGCCCTGTGCTCCTTCCTCGGGTCGTGTCTGATGCGGCTGACAGGCTGGCCGCGCATCAACCTGGGTCACTACATCGGCATCCTGCTGGGCTGTGGCGGCGTGCTGGCCTATATCTATGGACTGACCGTCGGCGTGAGACAGGTGAAGGTAAACCACCTCACGCTGCAGTTTGACGACCTCCCCGCAGCCTTCGACGGCTACAAGATCCTCCATATCTCCGACCTCCACCTCGGCACCTTCTACGGCTGGCGACAGAAGATTCTCCAAACGGAGATGGACTCCATCGCCCGGCAGCACGCCGACCTAATGGTCTTCACGGGCGACGTGCAGAATATCCGTCCCCAGGAGATCTTTCCCCACACCGACCTGCTGCGCAGTACGACCCAGGGCATGGTCTCCGTACTCGGCAACCACGACTATGCGAGCTACGCCAAAGACACTCACGAGGCTCAGGACCGCCTGTTGCGCCTGCTCGTAGAGACAGAACAAAACGCCCTGGGATGGCGGTTGCTGCGCAATGACCATCTCGTCATCAGACGCGGTGGCGACTCCCTCGTCGTGGCAGGCACGGAGAATGACGGCGAACTACCCTTCCCCAACCTTGCCGACACGAGGAAGTCCCTTGAGGGCGTGCGGCCAGGGGCATTTGTGGTGATGCTGCAACACGACCCCTCGGCCTGGCGACGAGATATACTGCCCAAGACCACGGCCCAACTGACGCTGAGCGGACACACCCACGGCGGACAAATGCAGTTCTTCGGACACCGGCCGACCCAATGGCGAGGCCGTCCCGACAAGGGACTCTACGAGCATCAGGGACGCTACCTCTACGTCAACACCGGACTGGGAGGGCTGGTGCCGTTCCGGCTGAACATGCCCAACGAGATCACCGTCATCACGCTCAGGACGAAGCACCGTCCGGCAGACCCGGTCGCCAAGGACAACTGACAAGAACATCCGAATCGATAATAACTCAATATTTTTTAAAACACACACACAACATGAAACTCATTTACAGGATTTATCAACTCTTTGTGGTCCTGCCCTTCCTCATCTTCTGTTCCATTGCCTGTGCGCTGGTGACGACGATCGGATGCACGCTGGGCGACGGACACTACTGGGGCTACTACCCCGGCAAATGGTGGGCAAGGTTCATCATCTGGGTCAGCCTGCTCCCCATCAAAGTGGAAGGACGGGAACATCTGCGCAAGGACCAGAGCTACGTCTTTGTCAGCAACCACCAGGGATCGTTTGACATCTTCATCATCTACGGCTTCCTGGGCCGCAACTTCAAGTGGATGATGAAACAGGGACTGCGCAAGATTCCCTTCGTGGGCAAGGCTTGCGAGGCAGCCCACCACATCTACGTCGATAAGCGCGGCCCAAGCAAGATTCGCCAGACCTACGACCAGGCACGCGAGGTGCTCCAGGAGGGCATGTCGCTGGTGGTGTTTCCCGAGGGAGCACGAACCTTCACTGGCCACATGGGCGTGTTCAGAAGAGGTGCGTTCATGCTGGCCGACGAACTCCAATTGCCAGTCTGCCCGCTGACGATCAATGGCGCCTTCGACGTGATGCCCCGCATGCGCGACTGGCGCTGGCTGACGTGGCACCGGCTGAGCCTCACCATCCACGAGCCCATCTACCCCACCACGCAGGGACCGGAGAATGTCAAGACCACGATGGACGAAGCGTATAAGCGCGTGATGTCGGGACTGGTCAAGGAATACCAAGGATTTGTGGAGAACCCCGATCAGTAAGGAAATTGTGGGACTCCGACCAGCAAGAACAAGGAGAAACCCGCGGGGGTTAAACTTTTTTATCCTCATCCTTGCGCCCTTTCAAGTAAAAAGCATTATCTTTGCAAACAATATCAATCCAACCTATTATGGAGAAGAGCGACAGCATCATCATCATCCCGACGTACAACGAGAAGGAGAACATAGAGAAGATCATACGAGCCATCTTCGGCCTGGAGAAATACTTTCACATCCTGGTCATCGACGATGGCAGTCCCGACGGTACGGCCGCCATTGTCCACCACTTGATGGAGGACGAGTTCAAAGGCCGCCTCTTCATCGTGGAACGAAGCGGAAAACTGGGACTTGGCACGGCCTATATCGCCGGATTCAAGTGGGCTTTGGAGCGCGACTACGGCTACATCTTCGAGATGGACGCCGACTTCAGCCACGATCCAAACGACCTGCCACGCCTCTATGCCGCCTGTCATGACGAGGGCTACGACCTCAGCGTGGGCAGCCGCTACGTCAGCGGTGTGAACGTCGTCAACTGGCCGATGGGACGCGTGCTGATGAGCTATTTCGCCTCATGCTACGTCCGCCTGGTGACGGGTGTCAACATCCACGACACCACGGCAGGATTCGTCTGCTACACTCGGCGCGTGCTGGAGACCATTCCCCTCGACGAGGTGAGATTCAAGGGCTACGCCTTCCAGATCGAGATGAAGTACACCGCCTACAAGATTGGCTTCAAACTCAAGGAGGTGTCCGTCGTCTTCACCAACCGCCGCGAGGGCACGAGCAAGATGAGTGGAAGTATCTTCTCCGAAGCGCTCTTCGGCATCGTCCGCCTGCGTCTGGATGGCTTCTTCCGCCGCTATCCGAAGATCAAGGCATAAGAAGAAAGGCTTAGGGGGAGCACCAAAACGCCGGACACCGCCAGGGTGGCTTGCCGATGACAGAAGAGCGACCGTGGACCTGCGATCATACGGTCCCAACAAAGCATACGGCCAAATAACGCATACGGTTCAACAACGTATTACGGTTCAACAACGTTTTACGGCTCAACAACGTATACGACCCAAACAACGCGTACAAATACGAACTGCGTCTAAAAGCGAGTTTCACCCACAAGGGATTCTCCTGGCGCTTCGTCCTTGTAGGAGTTGTTTGGGTTGTCCGTTTTAGGTGATTCGTTTTGATTTGCTCCCGATCCCGCCAGGGCAATACGGCGACCTGGGCCGACCTGGGCCGAAAGCCTCACTTTGCATAGCGTGTGCAAAAACTGTGCAACAAAGCCATGACAAAGGCAAAAAAGATGCGCAAATAGTTGGCTCATTGGCGAGTTTATCGTACCTTTGCAGCAACTTCGCGGCCCATCCATAGCCTCGCCCCCTTGTCGGGACGATGGAGAAAGGGCTTGGCGAGGCTTCATTTTTAGATTGTTTTCATGGAACAAGAGAGATTATTCCCCAACTATATCTTTGAGACCAGTTGGGAGGTCTGCAATAAGGTGGGCGGCATCTACACCGTGCTTTCCACTCGGGCGAGGACGCTCCAAGACCGGATCCACGACCAGTTGATTTTCATCGGGCCAGACTGCTGGCAGGACCGCCCGTGCCCCTACTTCGAGGAGGAGAGCCTCTTCCCCGAATGGGAGGACGTGGCCCGCTGCGAAGGTCTGCACGTGCGCGTAGGACGCTGGACGATCCCGAGCCGCCCCGTAGCCGTTCTGGTCGATTGGCGCCCGCTTTTCGACGAGAAAGACGCCTTCTACGGCCGCCTCTGGCAGCAGTTTGGCGTGGACAGCCTCCACGCCTTTGGCGACTACGACGACTCCGTCCTCTTCGGTTGGGCCGCCGCCAAGGTGGTGGAGAGTTTCTACCGCCACTACCGCCTGGACGACCAGCGTGTCGTGCTCCACGCCAACGAGTGGCAGACGGCCTCCGCCGCCCTGGTGATCCAGAAGCTCGTGCCCCAGGTAGCCACGATCTTCACAACCCACGCCACCTGCATCGGACGCAGCATTGCGGGCAACAACAAGCCGCTCTACGACTATCTGTGGGCCTACAACGGCGACCAGATGGCACAGGAGCTCAACATGGAGAGCAAACACTCGATCGAGAAGCAGGCAGCCCACCACGTGGACTGCTTCACGACCGTGAGCGAGATCACGGCCCGCGAGTGTGCCGAGCTGCTCGACAAGCCCGTCGATGTGGTGCTCCCCAATGGTTTCGACAACAGTTTCGTGGCCGTCGGACCTCAGTTCACGCGCAAGCGCAAGGCAGCCCGCAAGAGGCTGCTGGCCATAGCCAACGCCCTGCTGGGCACACAGATCGGCGACGAGGCGCTGATCGTCTCCACCTCAGGACGCTACGAGTTTCGCAACAAGGGCCTCGACGTCTTCATCGAGGCGATGAACCGCCTCAGACACGACACCGACCTCCAGCGCCCCATCGTCGCCTTCATCGCCGTGCCAGGCTGGGTGAGTGGGCCGCGGGCCGACCTTCAGGAGCGGCTGCAGCAGCGCAAGAGCCATGACACGCCGCTGGAGAACCCCATGCTCACCCACTGGCTGGGCGACATGGACCACGACCAGGTGGTCGGCATGATGCGCCACCTCGACATGGCCAACCGTCAGGAGGACAACGTGAAACTTATCTTCATGCCCTGCTACCTCACGGGCGACGACGGCATCGTCGAACTCAGCTACTACGACGCCGTGCTGGGCAACGACCTCTGCGTCTTCCCCTCCTACTACGAGCCGTGGGGCTACACCCCGCTGGAGGCCGTGGCCTTCCACGTGCCCTGCATCACGACCGACCTGGCCGGCTTTGGCCTGTGGGCCAACAGCGTCAAGGGCGCCAATGCCAGTATCGAGGACGGCGTGGAAGTGGTCCACCGCACCGACTACAACTTCTCGGAGGTAGCCGACCACATCAAGGCCACCGTGGCACGCTTCGCCGCCATGACGCCCAAGGAGGTGCGCGCCTGCCGGAGCAAGGCCGACAAACTCTCAAAGAAGGCCCTGTGGAGCGAGTTTATCCCCTACTACGAGGAGGCTTACGACCTCGCGCTGCGCAAGGCCGAAAAGCGGGCGGAATAGAAGGGCCAAGGATGCGCCCCGACACTCCGCTCTATCCATTATATATATAGAAACAACATTACAACAATAGATAACACTACACGCTATGAAGATCAAATCGGATTATTCCAATTTGCCCCAGTGGAAGGAAGTGAACGTCAAGTCGTCACTGCCGAAGGAGCTGGACTGCCTCAACGAACTGGCACACAACCTTTGGTGGGCATGGAACTATGAGGCCCGCAACCTCTTCAAGAGCCTCGACGAGAAACTCTACGAGGAGGTGGGCCACAACCCCGTTCTGCTCCTGGAGCGCCTCAACTACGACCGCAAGGAAGCGATCGTCAAGGACAAGGAGCTGATGCGCAAGGTCCACAACGTCTATAAGCAGTTTCGCGAGTACATGGACGAGGAAGTCAACAAGTCTCGCCCGTCCGTGGCCTACTTCTGCATGGAGTTTGGCCTCAACCAGGTGCTGAAGATCTACAGCGGCGGCCTGGGCATGCTGGCCGGCGACTACCTCAAGGAGGCTTCCGACTCCAACGTCGATCTCTGTGGTGTCGGCCTGCTCTATCGCTTCGGCTACTTCACGCAGTCGCTGTCGATGGACGGTCAGCAGATAGCCAAATATGACGCACAGTATTTCAACGCGCTGCCCATCGAGCGCGAGCTCGACGCCAACGGCAACCAGCTGGTGATCGATATCCCCTACCAGAACTACCAGGTCCACGCCCTTGTCTGGCACGTGAACGTGGGACGCATCAAACTCTACCTGCTGGACACGGACAACGAGATGAACTCCGAGTATGACCGCCCCATCACCCACAACCTCTACGGCGGCGACAACGAGAACCGCCTGAAGCAGGAGATCCTGCTCGGCATCGGCGGCACCCTCATGCTCAAGAAGCTGGGCATCAAGAAGGACATCTACCACTGCAACGAGGGCCACGCCGCCCTGTGCAACCTCCAGCGCCTGTGCGACTACATCCAGGACGGCCTCTCCTTCAACGAGGCCATGGAGCTGGTGCGCGCCTCGTCGCTCTATACCGTTCACACCCCCGTGCCGGCCGGCCACGACTACTTCGAGGCAGACCTCTTCGGCAAGTACATGGGTGGCTATCCCGAGAAGCTGGGTATCAGCTGGGATGAGTTTATCGGCATGGGCCGCATCAACGCCGACGACCACAACGAGAAGTTCTGCATGAGCGTCTTCGCCTGCAACACCTGCCAGGAAGTCAACGGCGTGTCGAAGCTCCACGGCTGGGTGAGCCAGAAGATGTTCGCCCCGATCTGGAAGGGCTACTACCCCGAGGAGAACCATGTCGGCTACGTCACCAACGGCGTCCACTTCCCCACCTGGACGGCCACGGAGTGGCGCAAGCTCTACGACTCCTACTTCGACGACAACTTCCTCTACGACCAGAGCAACGAGCGCATCTGGCACGCCATCTACGACGTGCCAGACGAGGAGATCTGGGAGACGCGCATGGCGCTGAAGAAGAAGCTCGTGAAGTATATCCGCGACAAGTTCACACAGCAGTGGCTCCGCAACCAGGGCGACCCCGCCAAGGTGATGTCCATCATCCAGCGCATCACGCCCAACGCCCTGATGATCGGCTTCTGCCGCCGCTTCGCCACCTACAAGCGCGCCCACCTGCTCTTCACCGACCTCGACCGTCTGGAGAAGATCGTCAACGATCCCGACCGTCCCGTGCTCTTCTTCTTCTCGGGCAAGGCCCATCCCGCCGACGGTGCCGGCCAGGGCCTCATCAAGCGCATCTTCGAGATCTCCCGTATGCCGCAGTTCCTGGGCAAGATCATCTTCCTGGAGGATTATGACATGCGCCTGGCCCGCCGCCTCGTCAGCGGTGTGGATATCTGGATGAACACGCCGACGCGCCCGCTTGAGGCCAGTGGCACCTCGGGCGAGAAGGCCGAGATGAACGGTGTGGTCAACCTCTCCGTGCTCGACGGCTGGTGGGTGGAAGGCTACCGTGAGGGTGCCGGCTGGGCCCTGCCGCAGGAACGCACCTATCAGAACCAGGCCTACCAGGACCAGCTCGACGCAGCCACCATCTACTCGCTGCTCGAGAACGACATCATCCCGCTCTACTTCAACCGCGGCCGCAAGGCCTACTCCGCTGGCTGGGTGAAGGTCGTGAAAAACTCCATTGCCACCATCGCCCCCCACTACACGATGAAGCGGCAGCTGGACGACTACTACGAGAAGTTCTACAACAAGGAGGCGGACCGCTTCAAGGAGCTGGTAGCCGACAACTACGCCAAGGCCAAGGAGATCGCCCTCTGGAAGGAGAACGTCGCCGCTCGCTGGGACGCCATCCATGTGGTCGATAAGGACGTGACGGCCCTCCTGGACGTCGCCACAGGCAAACCCGTCACCCTCTCCTACACCATCGACGAGCAGGGACTCAACGACGCCATCGGACTCGAACTGGTGACGCTCAGCAGCCATAGCGAGGACGACCTGCAGATCCACAAGGTGTATCCCTTCGAGATGGTGAAGCAGGAGGGCAACCTCTTCACGTTCAAGGTGACATTCGAGGCCGACGAGGCCGGCTCCTACAAGTGTGCCGTGAGAATGTATCCGAAGAACGACCTGCTTCCCCACCGTCAGGACTTCTGCTATGTGAAGTGGATCGACTAAGGACTAAGGGATAGTAGAAAAACCTATGCGAGGGGATGTCGTGGAAAGTCTTTTTCCACACATCCCCTCGCCTCTTTCTTGGTCCACCACGGCCCGCAGGGCGTCTATCAGCCCACAATCCGTCGCCAAGCAGCATTTTTGCGCTTATAATTTTTCGGGTATTTAAGATTTTTCGTACCTTTGCGGCGATATGAGATTCTCCGTCAAATGTAACCATTGCGGCCAGACCTTCATCGCCGAGACGCAGAACTATGGCCGCATGAAATACCGCTGCCCATACTGCCAGTCGGTCATGGTTTGCCAGTTCGACCCGCCCAAGGTGTTTCGCACCCGCGCGCGGTCAGTCATCCCCGTAGCCGATAGTTCCCCCGTGGCGGCCCATAGCCACCTGCCCATGGTCTCGTCGCGCCTTGTCACACCACCCGCGCCCCAGCCTGCCGACGCGCCTACGCCCGCCCCTGCTGTCGAGGAACAATTGCCGGAGGCCAGCGTCCACCAGTTCAAGAAGCGTGCCGAGGGCTTTGCCGGTATGCTCCATTGGATCTGGTGCCACCTGAGCGTCTTCTGTCTGTGGAGCGGCGCGAAGATCCGCAAGTTTCAGGAGGACTACGAGGACGGCGACCTATGGATCTTCTTCGCCTTCAGCCTGCTCTTCGTCGTGGTCGTCTGTGTGGGCCTGTGGACGATGGCCGAGGTGACGACCCTCATCGCCGAGGGCAACTCGTGGCTCAAGAGTACCTACTACTCCATCAAGAATATGATCTGACGACATAGCCAGGGTCATGGAGATACCCACCACGGAGGCAATAAACGGCCTCCGTTTTCGTTATATTAGCATGATGAAGAAGACACTTACAGCATGGGTGCTCGCCGCGCTCTGCCTCGTCTCCTGCGGTGTGGACAAAAACATCCGCAAGGGCGAGAAATTTCTGCAGTTGGGCGAGTACTATGACGCGGCGGCCCAGTTTAAGGCCGCATACCAGCGCACTCCGCCCAAGGATCGCGACAAGCGCGGACAGTTGTCGGCCAAGATGGCACATTGCTACGACCGCATCAACTCCTCCGAGCGTGCCGTCGCCGCCCTGCGCAACGTCATCCGCTACCACCAGGACGACGGCGAGACCCACCTGATGCTGGCCCGCAACCTCATGAAGTCGGGACGCTACGCCGAGGCCGAGACGGAGTTTCGCGCCGCCCTCGACTCCATGCCCGACCACCCGCTGGCCACGCAGGGCCTCAAGGCCGCCCAGGACGCCCCGCGCATCAAGGAGCTCGGATCCAAATATACGGTGAAGCGGATGGAGATCTTCAACTCCCGCCGTGCCGACTACTCGCCGATGCTCTTCGGCGACGAGTTTGACCAGCTCTTTTTCTCTTCCACGCGCAACGAGGCGCAGGGCGACGAGCTGAGCGGCATCACGGGCACGAAGAACGCCGACATCTTCGTCAGCGAGAAGGACGAGAAGGGACGGTGGCAACGCCCCCGCACCATCGACTCGGGCCTCAACTCCGACTTCGACGAGGCCACGCCCGCCTTCAGCGTCGATGGACGCGAGATGTATCTCACGCAGTGTCCCACAGACCCCTCCTATCCCCGCTACGCCCAGATCGCCGTCAGCAAGCGCTCCGACGCAGCCTGGGGCAAGCCAACGAAACTGGAGATCAGCCGCGACACGCTCTCCAGCTTTGCCCATCCCGCCATCTCGCCCGACGGCAACTGGCTCTACTTCGTCAGCGACATGCCCGGAGGCAAGGGCGGCCTCGACATCTGGCGCGTGCGCATCACAGGAGGCGGCCTCGGCGGCGTGGAGAATCTCGGCGAGCCCATCAACACCCCTGGCGACGAGATGTTTCCCACCTTCCGCCCCAACGGCGACCTCTATTTCTCCTCCAACGGCCACCCCGGACTGGGAGGCCTCGACATCTTCATCGCCAAGGTGGGCAAGGACCGCCGCTACCACCTGGAGCATCCCGGCTATCCGCTCAACTCCCAGGGCGACGACTTCGGCATGACCTTCGAGGGCCCGCACAACAGGGGTTTCTTCTCCTCCAACCGTGGCGACGGCCGCGGATGGGACCATATCTATAGTTTCGAGTTGCCCGAGGTGGTCCAGACCGTCAAGGGATGGGTCTATGAGATGGATGGCTACGAGCTGCCCGCCGCCGAGGTATTCATGGTCGGCGACGACGGCACCAACCTGAAACTCTCCGTCAAGGGCGACGGCTCCTTTGAGCAGGTCGTCGATCCGGGCGTCAACTATATCATGCTCGCCACCTGCAAGGGCTATCTCAACCACCGCGTGGAGCTCCACGTCGATTCCGTCGATCAGTCGGAGGAATACACCCTGCAGTTTCCGCTGCCCTCCATCCGCGTGCCGGTGCTCATAGACAACATCTTCTACGACTTCGACAAGGCCACGCTGCGCCCCGAGTCGAAGACGGCGCTCGACGACCTCGTGAAGTTGCTCAACGAGAATCCCAACGTCACCATCGAGCTCTCTGCCCACACCGACTACAAGGGTCGCGCCGAGTACAACAAGCGCCTCTCGCAGCGCCGCGCCGAGTCGGTGGTGGCGTATCTGACCGAGCATGGCATCGCCCGCGACCGACTCACTCCCGTGGGCTATGGCAAGGAGAAGCCGAAGACCGTCCGCAAGAAGATGCTGGAGCGCTACCCGTGGCTCAAGGAGGGCGACGTGCTCACCGAGGAGTTTATCAAGAAACTCGACAAGGACAAGCAGGAGATCTGCAACCAGATCAACCGCCGCACCGAGTTTATCGTCCTGCGCACCACCTACGGCATGTTTGACGAGAAGGGCAACCTCAAGACCATGCCGACGCCGAAGCGCGACGAGACGGGTGACGACGACGACCTCATACTCATAGAATAACGATGCATGACACTTCCCGAGGAGTTTACCACCTACACGCGCGCCCTGATGGGCGAGGAGCGGTTTGCCCGCTTCCTTGGCGCGCTCGACGAGCCCGCTCCCGTGTCCATACGGGTCAATCCCTTCAAGGCCGAGGCCACGCCCGAGACCGGGGCAGACCGCGTGGTCTGGTGTCGTGGCGGCTACTATCTCGACAGCCGCCCAGCCTTCACCTTCGACCCCCTGCTCCACGCCGGAGCCTACTATGTGCAGGAGGCCTCGTCGATGTTCATCGACCACGTCGTCCGCCAGTTTGTCCACGTCCCCGTCACGGCCCTCGACCTCTGTGCGGCCCCGGGCGGCAAGACGACGTGTCTGCGTGCCGCCCTGCCCGAGGGGAGCCGTCTCTACAGCAACGAGCCCCATCCGAAGCGGGCGCAGATCCTGGCCGAGAACGTCGTGAAGTTTGGCCACCCCGAAGTCGTCGTGACCAACAACTACGCCATCGACTACCAGCGCGCCGGCCTCCGCTTCGGCCTCATCCTCGCCGACATGCCTTGCTCCGGCGAGGGCATGTTTCGCAAGGACCCCGAGAGCATCGGCGAGTGGAGCCCGGCCAACGTGGAGAAGTGTGCCGCGCTGCAGCGGTCCATCCTTGCCGACATCTGGCCCTGCCTGCTGCCCGGCGGACTGCTGATCTACTCCACCTGCACCTTCAACGCCCACGAGAACGAGGACAACATCGCCTTTGCCGTAGAGGAACTGGGGGCCGAGCCGGTCGCCATCCCCGTGGAGGAGGCGTGGCGGGTGGCAGGCCCGCTGACGGGACCCCATCCGATCTGCCGTTTCATCCCCGGCACTACCCGTGGCGAAGGACTGGCCGTGGCGCTGCTGCGCAAGCCCGAGACCGCGGCCGACCTGCCCACACGCGACCGCGGCAAAGGACACACGACGCCCTTGCTGCGCGTCCTGAGCGACGGCGTCAAGCCGCCCCAGGTGAAGGGCAAGAAGACTCTGCCCGACGTTTCCCAGGCGCTGACGATCCTCGACGAGGCCAATCCCTATCCTCGCGTGGATGTGGGCTACGACGAGGCCATAGCCTACCTGCGCCGCGAATCCATCGCGCTGCCTGCGGCGGCCCCGAAGGGCCTCGTCACGGTCTGCCACGAGGGGTTCGCCCTCGGCTTTGCCAAGAACCTCGGGACCAGGGCCAACAACCTCTACCCCCAGGAGTGGCGCATCCGCAGCACCCACCGGCCCGAAGATCGGCCCGTCGTCGGCCTCACTCCCATCGTCCATCCATAAGAAGAAGAAACAAACACGCTATATGCAACCCTACTTATCCTTATTAAACAGAATCCTCACCGAGGGCCACCAGAAGGGCGACCGCACGGGCACGGGCACGCTGAGCGTCTTCGGCCACCAAACGCGCTACGACCTCCAGGACGGCTTCCCTCTACTCACGACCAAAAAACTCCACCTGAAGTCCATCATCTACGAGCTGCTGTGGTTTCTGCGTGGCGACACCAACGTGCGCTGGCTCCAGGACCACGGCGTGCGCATCTGGAACGAGTGGGCCGACGAGAACGGCGACCTCGGTCCGGTCTATGGCCACCAGTGGCGGTCGTGGCCCGACTACCGTGGGGGCACGATAGACCAAATAGCGCAGGTGGAGGAGATGATCAAGCGCAATCCCAACTCCCGCCGAATGCTCGTCACGGCGTGGAATCCGGCTGAGGTCGAGGACATGGCGCTGCCGCCGTGCCACTGCCTCTTCCAGTTTTATGTCGCCGACGGACGTCTCTCGCTCCAGCTCTACCAGCGGTCTGCCGACACCTTCCTCGGTGTGCCGTTCAACATCGCCTCCTACGCCCTGCTGCTGCAGATGATGGCCCAGGTCACGGGGCTCCAGCCTGGCGAGTTCGTCCACACCACGGGCGACACCCATCTCTACCTCAACCACCTGGAGCAGGCCCGACTGCAGCTCTCGCGCACCCCGCGGCCTCTGCCCACGATGCGCATCAACCCCGACGTCAAGAGCATCTTCGATTTCCGCTACGAGGACTTCGAACTGGAGAACTACGACCCCTGGCCTCATATCGCCGCGGAGGTATCCGTCTGATTCATCCAAAACATTCTTCAAGCTATGCATATCACTCTGATTGCTGCCGTGGCCGAAAACCGCGCCATCGGCCTCGACAACCAACTGATTTACCACATCCGCGAAGACCAGCGCCGCTTCAAGCAGCTCACCACGGGCCACACCGTCCTCATGGGGCGCCGCACCTTTGAGTCGCTGCCGAAGGGCGCGTTGCCCAACCGCCGCAACATCGTGGTCAGCCGCACGGTGGCCCACTTCGACGGCTGCGACACCTACCCCTCACTGGAGGAAGCCCTGCGCCACTGCGCACCCGAGGAGCAAGTCTTCGTCATCGGCGGACAGACCGTCTATGAGCAGACGCTGCCGCTGGCCCATCGCCTCTGCATGACCGAGATAGCGGCCACACCGTCGCGGGCCGACGCTTTCTTCCCGCCCTACGACGGATGGATCAAGGAGGCGGAGGAGCGCCACGAGGCCGACGAGGCCCATCCCCACGCCTTCGCCTTCGTCGACTACGTGAGACCGGCCGAATAGGCTTGGCCAGGTTTTTCGAAAAAGGCTTTTTTTAAAAAAACGGTCTTGGCAAAGGCTTATTATTTAGCTCAACTTTCGCATGTAAGCTCCACACGCCCTGAAAGGGCAGTAGCTCCTAGCCCTGGGCTAGGAGCTTTTGGGCCTTCAGCCCGTTCTTGAACCACTTGCGAAAACTTCAGTTATTTAGGAAAGAGGCTTGGCAAGACTTCTTATAAGGTAAAGACCCAAGTAGGCGGAAAACCCGAAAAACAAAACAAGTTTTCGGGATTTTCCGCCAACTACTACCCCTGATTGCACCCAATTGCATAGTTGAACTATAAATATTGCACAATAGTTTTGGTACTGTGCATAAAAAACTATACCTTTGCACAAAATTTTTTAGATTGTGCAATGAAGCCGACACAGAGTTTCAACTCATATATAGAAAATAGCATCAAAGACAACTGGGATCGGGATGCGCTCACCGACTACAAAGGCGCGACGTTGCAGTATCACGACGTCGCGCGCAAGATAGCCAAGCTCCACATCCTCTTCCGCCACAGTGGTCTCCAGCCTGGCGACAAAGTGGCGCTCTGTGGGCGCAACTCCTCGGCCTGGGCCGCCGCCTTCCTGGCCACCATCACCTATGGTGCCGTAGCCGTCCCCATCCAGCATGAGTTTACGCCGGACATGGTCTATAACATCGTCAACCATTCCGAGTCGCGACTGCTCTTCGTGGGCGACGTTGTCTCGCCGACGATCGACGCCGGAGAGATGCCGGCGCTGGAGGGCATCATCTATATCCCCGACTTCTCGCTGACGATGTCGCGCTCAGAGACGCTCACCTTCGCGCGCGAACATCTTAATAAGCTCTTCGGCGAAGAATATCCGAAGGCCTTCGAGCGCAGCCACGTCAGCTACCACCAGGACAGCCCCGAGGAGCTGGCCCTCATCAACTACACCAGCGGCACGACCGGCTTCTCCAAGGGCGTGATGCTACCCTATCGTGCGCTGTGGAGCAATCTCGACTTTACGATGCGCAGCCTGGGCGCCAACATGGCCCCGGGGTCCAATGTGCTCTGCACGCTCCCCATGGCCCACATGTACGGCATGATGGTGGAGTTTTTCCTCAACTTCTGCTTAGGCAACCACCTCTTCTTCCTCACGCGCCTGCCCAGCCCGTCGCTCATCCAGAGCGCCTGTGCCGACATCCATCCCGCCATCGTCATCGTCGTGCCGATGGTCATCGAGAAGATCATCCGCAAGATGGTGTTCCCGCTCATCCAGCAGCGCTACGTCCACCTGCTGCTCAACATGCCGGTGGTCAACAAGAAGATCAAGGCGCGCATCCTCCAGCAGGTGAAGGATATCTTCGGCGGCCAGCTCTTCGAGATGATGTTTGGCGGCGCGGGGCTCAACCGCGAGGTGGAGGACTTCCTCCGCCATATCGGATTTCCCCTAGCCGTGGGCTACGGCACGACCGAGACAGCCCCGCTCATCACCTACAGCGACTACCGCGACTTCGTGCGCGGCACCTGCGGACGGGTGGTGGACAACATGGAGATACGCATCGCCAGTCCCGACCCAGCCAACGTGCCGGGCGAGATCCTCACGCGCGGCACGAACGTCATGCTGGGCTACTACAAGAATCCCGAGGCCAGCCACGCCGTGCTCGACAAGGACGGATGGTTTCACACCGGCGACCTCGCCACCATCGACGCTGAGGGCCACGTCTTCATCCGCGGACGCATCAAGAACATGCTTCTCAGCGCCAACGGACAGAACATCTATCCCGAGGAGATCGAAAACAAGCTCAACTCGATGATGATGGTCAACGAGAGCGTCATCATCCAGCGCGACAACAAGCTCGTGGGCCTCGTCCATCCCGACATGGACGCTGCCAAGCAGCTTGGCTTCTCCATCGGCGACCTCGGCGACGTGATGGAGGAAAACCGCAAGCAGCTCAACAGTCTCCTGCCCGCCTTCTGCAAGGTCTCGGCCATACAGATCCACGAGCAGGAGTTTGAGAAGACACCCAAGAAGAGCATCAAGCGCTACCTCTACCAGAACGCCTGACGGCACGGGCCAAGCCATGGCCCCACGCCCGCTCACCTACCATAACAAATAGCTTTGCATAACGATAACAAGTAGCGACAGATGGAACAAATTCCTAGTTTTAACGCCCTCATCGAGAAGAGTATCATCGACAACTGGGATCTCGACTCGCTTACCGACTACAAAGGCAAGACGCTGCAGTATCACGATGTGGCGCGCAAGATAGAGAAACTGCACATCATGTTTGAGGCCTCGGGCGTGCAGCGGGGCGACAAGATAGCCCTCTGCGGACGCAACTCCGCGGCCTGGGCTGCTGCCTTCCTCGCCATCCTCACCTATGGCGCGGTGGCCGTGCCCATCCTCCACGAGTTCACGCCCGACCAGGTCCACAACATCGTCAACCACAGCGACGCCAAGCTCCTCTTCATCGGCGACGTGGCGGCCACGCAGATCGACGCCACGAAGATGCCTGGACTGGAGGGCATCATCTACATCCCCGACTATTCGCTCGTGGTCAGCCGCACCGAACAGCTCACCTACGCCCGCGAACACCTCAACGAGATGTTTGGCAAGAAGTATCCGAAATACTTCCGCCAGCAGCACGTCCACTACTACCGCGAGCAGAGCCCCGACGAGCTGGCCCTCATCAACTACACCAGCGGCACCACCGGGCGCTCCAAGGGCGTGATGCTGCCCTACCGGTCGCTGTGGAGCAACGCCGACTTCGCCTTCCACGTGCTGGGCAAGACGCTTAAGCGCGGCGACAACGTCATCAGTATCCTGCCCATGGCCCACATGTACGGCATGGCGTTTGAGTTTATCTTCGAGTTTCTCAAGGGCATGCACATCTACTATCTCAACCGCGTGCCCTCTCCCGCCGTCATCGCCCAGGCGCTGGCCGACGTCAAGCCGCGCATCATGATCGCCGTGCCGCTGGTCATTGAGAAGATCATCCGCAAGAAGGTGTTCCCCAAGTTGCAGACCAACAAGATGCGACTGCTCATGGCCATGCCCGTCATCAGCAAGAAGGTGCGCGCCGCCATCCTCGCCCAGGTGAGCAAGGCCTTCGGCGGCAACCTCTACGAGGTCATCATCGGCGGTGCTGCGCTCAACGGCGAGGTGGAGGCCTTCCTGCGCAAGATTGGCTTCCCCTATACCGTGGGCTACGGCGCCACGGAGTGTGGCCCCATCATCTGCTACCGCGACTGGCAGACCTTCGCTCAGGGATCGTGCGGGCAGGCCGCCTACCACCAGGAGGTGCGCATCGACAGCAGCGACCCTGCCAACGTGCCGGGCGAGATCCTCACCAAGGGTCCCAACGTCCTGCTGGGCTACTACAAGAATCCCGAGGCCACCCAGGCGGCGATCGACGCCGAGGGATGGTTCCACACGGGCGACCTCGGCACGATGGACGCCGATGGCAATGTCTATATCAACGGCCGATCCAAGAACATGCTCCTCGGATCCAACGGCCAGAACATCTATCCCGAGGAGATCGAGGACAAGCTCAATTCGCTGCCCCTCGTCGGCGAGAGCATCGTCGTGCAGCGGGGCGACAAGCTCGTGGGCCTCGTCCATCCCGACTACGACGAGGCGAAGCTCCTGGGCCTCAACAACGAAGACCTCAAGGGCGTGATGGAGCAAAACCGCCAGCAACTCAACCAGGTGGTGCCTGCCTACAGCAAGGTGGCCGAATTTGAGATCCTGGAGGAGGAGTTTGAGAAGACACCAAAGAAGAGCATCAAGCGCTACCTCTACAAATAGGACTGGTCCCGGGCCGACCACCGCGCCGGCCCCGCCACCCGCGTCGCAACACACCAACGCCCCCAGCCGGAAGTCGTTCTCCAGCCGGGGGCGTCTTGCGTTCACTTTCTTTTTTGCTCTCTCGCGCGAGAGCGATCTGTACGGCCTTGTTTTAGCCCAATATGCGGTCTCTTGTCAGAGCTTCCTGTACTATCTTGCTGCGAAATAGACACTCTCGTGTACGGCTGCGCGAAGCTGGTAGAGACCGGCCTGGTCCTGCGTCACGTCCATCTTCTTGCCGTCGGGCAACGTGGCGCGGATCGTGCCGTCGTCGTTGAAGCGGAAGAGCTCCTTCAGGGCGCCATTGTCCTTGTAGTTCCAGCTCTTCTCCTTCTTATTATATACCAAGTAGGACTTCTCGCCGTTGGGGTCCGTTATCTCATAACCGTTCTTGAGCGTCTTCACGGCATACATCCTGCCGTCCTGACCCATCACTTCCTTCGTCTCTCCCACATGGGCAATGACCTTGCTGTCAGTCCAAAACTCCACCGTGTTGAGCACCAGGAGGTCGGCCAAGCCACAGACGGCGTAGGCGGGACTGATCAAGATGAAGACCAGCTCGTTGACAAACTTGTTACTCAAGCCCTTGTTCCAGTCCAACAGTTTGTTGGTCAGTCCGAAAGAGCCGATACATGAACTCAAGGTCACCGCGCCTACCAACAGGGCGAGAACAGTTTTCATTGCGGTTTTTCTCATTTTCAAATCGCTTATTTGTTACCAATAGATTTATCGCTGCAAATATATGACTTTTTTCGCATATACCGCAAAGATCAAGCTATATTATTAGTCGGGTGGTATAAAAAAGTCGATTCTTCCTGCGCCTGACCGTGAGTTGCTGCCGCATGTTTACCGCCGTTTTGCCGTGGCTACACAGCCGCCATACAGCTCGTCACGCCGAGGGCCGTGGCGATGGCCGTGAGGATCGAGATGGCGGTCT
>ERZ809074.1819-NODE-1819-length-25949-cov-52.313316_pt1 | contig 25949 bp, 19 predicted proteins | sample MGYA00520795_ERZ809074 | MGnify/ENA primary metagenome ERZ809074 (study PRJEB31570, sample SAMEA3212989) | Homo sapiens | biome: human-gut; feature: human gut; material: fecal | place: Sweden | collected 2011 ...
AAGGTACGGCGTTTTTTAATACCCTCCAAATGTTTCGAAAGAAAAGTTTGCGAAAATAGGTAACTTTTCGCTTTATTTGACAAAAACAAGGCAAATATAGGGCATTTAAGGGAAAAAGGAGAGAAAACGGAGGAAAAGCGGGAGGTTGCGATTCGCTTGCGATGAGGGCCGATCTGAGGAGAATAAGGGGTGAAAAAGAAGAAAAACAGGGATGCAAGGGAGGAAAAGCAGGTTGACGGGGTAGGAAAATGATGCGTTGGAGAGGAAAAACGGGGAACGCGAAGAGGAAATACTGCTGGGTTGTGGGACAAACCAAAGGCACGAAGGTACAATCGGTCGGAGCCCGCCACCATTGGGAGATCTTTTCTCCTTAATATTATATGGATAATTTTATCCTTATTTATATATAGGGCTGGAAAGACAAAAAGAAAGGGCAGGATGGGCAAAGAAAGGGGTCAGACGGAGGGAAAAGCCCCGCCTGCTCTCTTTGGCGAGGCCCGAAACCCAACCGGCAATCCTTCGGGATGGTCTCGGGATGGCTTCGGGATGGAGAGTCCCATAAGAACAGCCGCGTTTCCTACGCCCAACTGCCTACCTGCTCATTCCATGCGAACTGGCCTCAAAAGTGGGGTAAAAAATGAAGTTAACTTCGTAGGCCGATGAATATAACTTCGTAGGCCTATGAATATAACTTCGTGGGCCTATGAAGTTAACTTCATTTTTTGGGCAACCTACAAGCATGTTTTTCCGCAGAAAAGAAAGAATCCCAACGCTTTTACTTACCTTTGTCCTCCCAAAGGTCGTTGATAGGTATTGCTGCCAAAAAATTCAAGGACACTTCGCGGCCAAACAGAATAAAATAGCAAAAGCAAAATGAGAAAAAAACTATTTGTGGCATACATACTGGCATTAGCTTTGAATACCATTGCTGGGAATGTCGCAACCCAAACGTCCTCCTCTGCCAAAACCTATTATCACTTTCGCCCGATGGCAAGCGCTTGGGAGGAGAGAATAGACGAAGCAGATGCCGAGCATGACTACACCCTCTTTAGCGACGGTATGCCCAGCGAAGCCGTCGTCATCATCAACGGTCAGGAATTTCGTGGTCTGAACGCCCAAGGCGATGCGCACATCAAGTCGGCGAAACTTGAGACTGCAAACGTGAAGGTAAAAGTGGGTGGCGGCTATGTGGCCAAAGTTACCGTGGACAACGCCAACTACCAAATAGACGTGAAATTCATCCAGCTCTTCACACCCACCATAAGCGTGGACGCCGAAAGGCAATATCCTTATATTTTACACACGCCTGCCGCTTTTGTCAAGAAGACGGAGGAGAACCTGTCGCATACTACCCATCGAAGCAAAGCCGACAAATTTATATTTATCGAGAAAACGTATGGCCAGTACTACATTTACGACCAAACAGCCAACTGCTACATCTACTATACGATAGCACAGAATGGCGGTAATGCAAAAACTACCACCAACAGCCATGTAAGATATACTGCCCATGCAGACGAAGCCAATACTTGGCAACTGCTTTGCCTTTCGGATGAAACGATAGCCATCATTCCGGGCTCAGTAGCAGACCCGAGCACATCTTCGCCAGCATGGAATTTCACAGGCGGCATAGAGGACGGCAGCATGCTCAACCGTTGGACAGCAAGCGACGCCAATTCTGCATGGGAGATCATCGACCCTGCAGCAGCCTCCATGCCCTGCGCGTCCCTTATGTATGCGCTGCCCGGAGCTCAATATCTCCACAAGTTGACTACCCACGAAGGCGAGTCCGTGTCGAGTGTAGATTTTGGCTCAATATCAACGCTTTCGCTCAAAGAAGACCGTATCGAGACGGGCAACAAATACAAGTATGTGGCAGGCGTTGCCCCAAAAGCAGAGGGCGAATACGCCTACACGGTAAATCTCGTGGGTGCGGATGGCGAAGAAAAGCAAGCCAAGATCCGGCTGGTCGTCAGCAGCCACTTGCAGTCGGCCACCCCCATGATGAGCTGGCTCACATGGAACTGGTTTGCCCGTGCCATCAGCCACGACAAGATGGTAGAGATAGCCAAAGGCATGGAGAGATACGGATTGATAGACGCGGGATTCAACACCATTGTCCTCGACGACGCCTGGGCAACGCAGGAAAGCGACAAAGCAAAACTCACATACGACCCCACAAAGTTTCCCGAAGGTATTAGCGGCCTGAAGACTGCCTTGAAGGCGATCAACCGCAAACTGAAGATCGGCATCTATAGTGATGCGGGCAGCATGACCTGCGAGAACTATCAGCCAGGGTCCTATGGCTTTGAGAACCAGCATCTTGCCTTGTTCGACTCATGGGGTGTCGATATGCTCAAATACGACTATTGCAATAGCGAGGCGAGCACCAAGGTGAGCTACACGCGGATGGGCGAAGCCGTGGCTGCCCTCAACGAGACGCGCAAGGCAAAGGGCGAAGTGCCTTTCGTGTATAATATCTGCGAATGGGGAAAGACCCAGCCTTGGACGTGGGGAGCCGCCGCAGGTGGTAGCAGTTGGCGATCGACAAGTGATGCGCGCGAGGACTGGATTGGCAACCCGTCGCGTCCGGGCGTGATAGGAGGTGTGGACGAGACCCGCCGCCTCTGGATGTATGCCGGCGTGAACCACTTCAACGACCTCGACATGATGTGCATTGGCCTTCATGGCCTCGGAGGACCCAGCAACAATACGGCAGAGCATCAAACCAACGGAGGAAAGATCACAGGACTGACCGACGCGCAGGCACGCACACAGATGTCCTTGTGGAGCATGTTGGCAAGTCCTCTGGCCCTGACCTGCGACCTGCGCGAGGCTCCTAAGGGCGAGGCTAATAGCGACCAGCCCATGCCACACCCGCTCATCACCGAAGCCGACGTGCAGACGTTGACCAACCAGGAAATCCTCGCCATCAACCAAGACGCGCTGGGCCAGCAGGCCGAATACATGGAAGTCCTTTCGACAGGCACCACCGACTATTCCCCCTCGGGCTATGACGTATTTGTCAAAGACCTGACAGACAGTCGCATAGCCGTCTCGATCACCAATCGCGCTACCTCGGCAGCGAGCGTACCAGCCATTCCCCTCACGGCCATTTATCTGAAAGCCAACACCCGGTACATCTGCCGCGAAATATGGTCGCAGACCGAAGGGGAAATAGAGAACAACTTGAGCGTGGGCAGCCTCAACCCTTGCGAAACAAGGGTCTATGTCTTGAGCAAGAAGGAATGAGAAAGACCATACATTTTCAGCACTATTGCGCTCCTTGCGGGGAAATCACCCTGGCGTCCATTGGCGACGAATTGTGCCTTTGCGACTGGCGCGAGAGTCCACGCGCCGAGCGCAACAGATGCAGACTCATAAGGCACCTGGATGCAGCGTTGACCGAGGCTACGTCGGAAGTCTTGGAGAGCGCCAAGAGGCAACTTGACGAGTATTTTGCTGGCGTTCGCAAGACTTTCGACCTCAAGACACACCCTGTCGGCACAGCGTTTCAACAGCAAGTATGGCGGGCGTTGTGCGAGATACCATACGGCGAGACGCGCACCTACCAAGACATTGCCCTCAGCCTCAACAACCCCCAAGGCGCAAGAGCCGTGGCACAAGCCATTGGCGCCAACGGCATCAGCATCATCATTCCCTGCCATCGCGTCATCGGGTCCGACCATTCCCTGACAGGCTTCGCTGGCGGAGTGGATGCCAAAAGACAACTGCTTGAGACAGAACGGCGCAGCTGACTTCTCCCCGTCCCGCTCCTCGCGCCAAAAACCGATTTTCCGACCAAGTTCACAATGTTGTGGTCCACAGACTTGTGAACTCCATCTTTTTTGCTTACCTTTGTAGCCTAATCGAATAAAGGAGAAAAGGTGATGGAAAAAGCTTTTGTATATGGTATGTCGGTTGGTGGCAGCAACTTTACGGACCGAATCGAAGAAACCAAGCGTATCAAGCTCGACTTTGAGAATGGCGTCAACGTCATTCTGATATCTCCAAGACGCATGGGCAAGACCTCGCTTATAAAAAAGGTCATCTCAGAGGTTGACAATCCGATGATAAAAATCGTCTATATGGACATCTATGATTGCCGAAGCGAATATGATTTCTACAACCGATTTGCCGAGACCATCATGAGATCCACAGGCAACCATGCGGAGCAAGTCATTGAAAACATCAAGCGTTTCTTGGTGAGAGTATCGCCCAAGCTCTCATTTAGCCCTGAGCCTAATTCTGAGTTTTCCGTTTCATTAGGAATAACGCCCAAGAACTATTCTCCAGAAGAGATTTTGAATCTCCCCGAACGCATAGCCCAGGAGCAAGGCGTTCGCATGGTCGTATGCATTGATGAATTTCAGCAGATAGGTGAGTTCACCGACTCGCTGACGATACAAAAACGGCTGCGCGGAGCTTGGCAGCACCATCAAAATGTGTCTTATTGCTTCTTTGGCAGCAAGAAACATCTGATGGAGAATATATTCCAAAGTCGCCGTATGCCTTTCTACCAGTTTGGCGAGATGATCCATCTCAAATGCATCCCTACGGAATATTGGGTCCCCTTCATCTGTTCCCGATTCGAGAAGTATGGCAAGAAGATAAGCGAAGCGTATGCTGGCAGAATATGCCAAGTGGTGAAGAATTACTCTTCCTATGTGCAGCAACTGGCCTGGAACGTAATGGCCGAAACAGAGAAAGAAGTAAATGAGGAAAGTTTCGAGGAAGGTCTGAAAGCCCTGCTGGAACAAAGCAGCGGTCTCTTTATACAACAGACCGAGGGGCTCACCACCTATCAGCTCAACTTCATTCGCCTTTTGTGCCAAGGCATACATGCTGGATTTACCACCCAGGCGGTCTCAGAAACATACCCTTTGGGCAGCAAGTCAAATATAGACCGCATAAAGAAAAGCTTGGTGGACAAAGAGATCATCACCATAGAAAAAGAGGGCATATTCCTTGCTGATAGCGTATTTGAACTTTGGTTTAAAAGAGAAATGATGTAGCATTGTTGTTTGCCATACTCGCTGCACAGGGCGCCTTTGTTAGCGGCAAACGGTATGGAAACAAACCCTGCCGCTCCATTTTCGCACAAAATATAAAAAAGTATGTGATTCTTTTTGTATTGTTCTCGGTTTGCACTAACTTTGCAGAAGATAGGCTGCACCTCAGCAAAATATTCAAGCAAGCTTAATATTCTGCATTCGGTTTGCACTATCTTTGCAGAAGACAAAAACTACGTCTATGGCATTCGAAGAGGAAATAAAGCTATATGAGAGCCTAAGGTGTAAGTATCAAGCGCTCATCATCAACAAGATGGACAGAGAAGAGTACACTAAATATAACGAAGTGCTCTTTTCTACACATTCATGCGCCATCGAGGGCAACTCTTTTTCCGTGGATGACACCCGCGAGCTGAAGGAGAAAGGGCTGGGTATGATTCCTGCGGGAAAAACCCTTTTCGAAGCCTTCGAAATGCTCGACCACTTTGAGGCGTTCGAGTATGTGATGCAAAACACGCAACACCCGCTCGACGAAGCATTGCTGAAAGAAATCAACAAGCGAGTCACCCTTCACACCATTTCTTATCGCTCTCCTGAGGCAATACCGGGCGAATACACCACCACAGATATGGCGGCAGGGGACACTGTCTTTGGCGACCATGAGCAGCTTATAGCCAAAGTTCCCAAATTATTGGAATCCACAGAAAAGGCTATCGCCTCAGCCGCAGTCCACCCCATGATACTTGCCGCCCGCTTTTATGGCTTCTATGAATACCTTCATCCGTTTCGCGACGGAAATGGCAGGACAGGAAGACTCGTCAGCAACTATATCCTTTTGCGATCAGGCCACCCGCTTCTTATCATCCCGTCCGAAGCACGCCAAGAATACATCTCCGCCCTTCGTATGATTCGAACAGAAGCAACCGACGAACACCTCGTCCGCTTCTTCTTCAAGATGGCAATGCGGAGAATGGAGGACGAACTGAAACAGAAGGCTGTAAACACCAAGCGCTTTATGACATTCGTCTTCTAACATTTTGTGGACTCAGCCCAAACCCTGCCAAGGGCAGCTTGTCTCCATGCCTAAGGGTAAGTTACCTTCATGCTTGGTGATAACTTATCTCCGGGCCTGACGATAACTTACGATCGTGGCAGGTGGAAACTTGCGATTGCGGCAGAAAGGCCACATTGCCACGAGATTTTAGCTTAAAAATACTATATATGCTTGAGTAGTTCAATTTTTCTTCGTAACTTAGTAGCGCAAAATGCAAAGCGAGTGGAATATGGCAAAAATAGTCAACAAATATCCCGTAGGAATACAGACATTCTCGAAGATACGCGAGAAAGGTTATCTCTATATAGACAAGACACAATACATCGCAGATTTCCGGGAAAAACAGATGTCATACGTCTTTCTGAGTCGTCCAAGACGATTCGGCAAGTCGCTCTTTGCCTCTACCCTCCAAGCCTATTTCGAAGGAAGAAAAGAACTTTTCGAGGGATTGGCCATTGCTGACTACGAGAAGGAATGGGTGAAGCATCCTGTGCTCCACTTCGACCTGAGCGGTGCCAAACATTTTGACGCAGATGCCTTGAACAGTTATCTTAATTTAGAGCTTTTACCCTACGAAGAGCTTTATGGTAAGGGAGAAGGCGAGATCTACCCTAATGAAAGACTGGAAGGTCTCGTAAAGAGAGCTTACAAGCAGACAGGCGAAAAGGCAGTTGTCATCATTGATGAATACGACGCCCCTTTGCTGGACGTGGTGCATGAGAAGGAAAACCTGCAACCACTTCGCCGCATCATGCAAAACTTCTACAGCCCGCTAAAGAAGCTCGATCCATACCTGGAGTTCACCTTCATCACGGGTATCACCAAGTTCTCGCAACTCAGCATCTTCAGCGAGCTTAACAACCTCGACAATATCAGCATGTTCGACCAGTATTCGGCCATCTGCGGCATCAGCAAGACGGAGCTTACTACGCAGATGAAACCGGATGTAGAGGCATTGGGCGAAGCCCTTGGTATGACGTATGAGGAGTGCCTGGCAGAGTTGACGCGATTCTATGACGGCTATCATTTCAGCAAGAAATCAGAGGACGTCTTCAATCCGTTCAGCCTGGTGAAGGCGCTGAATGCACGCGACATTGCTCCTTACTGGTTTGGCTCGGGTACGCCAACTTATCTTATCAAGACGTTGCAGAAATATCATGTCAACGTGATGGATATTGAGAAGAAGTCATGTGACGTGGACGACTTTGATGTTTCGCCCGAAATGATGACCTCGGCGCTCCCGCTGCTCTATCAGAGCGGCTACCTCACCATCAAAAAGTACAACCCGATGCTGCATCGTTATACGTTGGGATATCCTAACCGGGAGGTAAAGATTGGCATGCTCAAGAGCCTTGCGCCCAACTATCTTTCGCCCATATCCCTGGACAACAACAGTCTGGTGGGTGATTTCCTGGAAAAGCTTTATGATGCAGATGTTGAGGGGGCGATGGTTCGCCTGAAGGCCTACCTTGCCAGCATCTCCAATCGTCTGAGCAACAAGAACGAGCGCGATTTCCAAACCGTCTTCTACCTTATCTTCAACCTGATGGGTGCCCACATGCGAGTGGAGGAAGATAGTGCAATAGGCAGGGCCGACGCCGTGGTGTATATGCCCGATGCCGTCTTTGTTTTTGAGCTCAAGTATGATGGCTCTGCAGAGGAAGCGATCCGGCAGATAGACGAAAAGGGCTATTTGATTCCCTATTCTGCCGATGGCAAGCGCCTGTTCAAGATAGGTGTCAATTACGATAGTACCCAGCGCACAATCAGCGACTGGATAATCCGAGAAGACTAAGAACACGGAAAGAGTTAGCCGTAAAGACTGGCTTTCCCCCTCCCCTTTCCTCTCCCCCTGCAGCATGCGAAAACAAAAACGTTAAACGTTATAATGTTAGTATGTGACCGGGGAGGCGGAGCGCTCTCCCATGCCTACCATTAACGTTTTAACGTTTTTGAAAACGGACGCAGTTGCTGCAGAAGCCTCCATGGGAGACTTAAACCGCGCCGGTATTTGGTTAGCTACTTGAATAGCTATCCGCTGACATTTTACCCAGCGTCACAGAAGGTTTGTACAGACTATCTGTGTCAGATATGCCGTCCTATTGGTCTGTTTTCGGTCTGCTGAAAACGGAGGATATCCACCCACCCAAAACGGGGATATCCGTTCACTTATTCAGCTCTTTAGGCGAAAGGAATTGCAAAACGAGACTTTTCTCTAGAGTACCGAACCGATATCATTCCATCTACAGTCCTTCAAGCTATTCCTCGTCGAAGTGCTTTACACATACCTCATAAACGTATTGAACAGGCAACATGGTGCCGATGAGGAAGTTAGGGGATTGTTTGAGTTCAGAGAGCCCACGGTGGCAATAGAACTTACGTTCGTTGTCTATGAACAATCGGCATCACAGGGCAGGCCTGCCCGCCCTGTGATGCTCTGTCAGCGTCTTAACGTTTAACGTTTTCGAAAACGGTTACGCGTTGCCGCAAATATTCATAAGGCTATCTATCGTTTGGTCCAAGGACTCTTTATACAAAAGGCCCTCAATGTATTCGGCTGGAATGGATGAATACCCATATTTCGCTCCAAGTACGGCACACGCCACTGCCGCATTGGTATCAGCATCGCCTCCCGCATTCACCACAGCAAGGAGCCCCTCTACAAATGAAGTAGCATGCCAGTAAGCCCAAAGAGCCACGGACAATGTGACTAAGGTATAGCCCATGTGGTCATAATCTACCAAATCCTTGACATCGGATTCATCCCACGCTTTGTCCACATATTCGCAGATCTCTACATCATACGACAGTGCCAAACTTCTTATTTGAAGAAATGTCGGAGGCTGCATACCATAAACCAATGCGTGTATAAGTTCGGACACAATCACGCACGAACCGACACATCTAGGATCGTAATGGGTGAGCCGACAGATCTGCTCTGCACAAGTCCTGACTTCCTTCGGGAAAAGTCCAACGACAGATGTACGCATCAAGCCACCATTAGCCGCAGATTGGTAATTGCTCATCTTCCAAATCATGTAAGAGACATCAAACGGCTTCTCCGTATAGTCTCTCGCCATCAAGACCTTATAGGTGTGCTCACCAATACCCATAGGGATGCCGTTGGCCCATTTCTTGAAGTGCTGGGCAATATTTCTAAAATTGACACCTTGGTCCTCTATGACTGCGTCAGCAATGCACAGCATCATGTCTGTATCATCAGTCCAATCGCCAATTTTCCATCGCTTCCGATGTCTGTCCTGGTATATCTGCTTATAGTGTTGTAGTCCATGAGGATATTTCCAAGCAATATCCTCATCTATCATGAATTCCGTTCCCAATCCGAGCGCGTCACCTATGGCTTGTCCATAAAGGCAACCTCTAAATCTGTCTATCGTTTTCTGCTCCATAGCCGTATGAATCTAAGTTTCGACATAGTTGATGAAAGCGAATCCCACCGTGAAGCTTTATTACTTTCATTGACTTTTTCTTATATGTAATGGAGTTGGATGGCATTGAAGCCGTTATCGACGCTTTGCCTGTTTATCAATGCAAAGATACTAATAAATACAGAAACATGGCTTCTTGATCAAAAAAACTTTGAAAGAAGCGAGATTCTCGGCTTTTATTTGTACCTTCGCTCTGCGATTCAGGATTTCACGGTGTTTGCTCTCACGACACCAAGGCATGTGAAATATCTGACAGGATCATGTTCAGAGCAATCATTGGCTGCTCAGACAGGCTTAGGAAAGGCCTGATGGTAGAGTTTAGGTAACAAGGATAATAAAATGAAAATAAAGAATCTATTTTTGCTGGCATCCCTGGCCATGGTGATGCCAACGACAGCGCAAACTCCTCAGGAGGATTTCAAGCGAGACATCACGCTCTCGGGTAGTAACTATGTGGCTTATCGTGGCCCGCAGAAGGAACTGACTCCTGCGCCCAAGGGATATAAGCCCTTCTATCTGAGCCACTATGGCCGCCATGGCTCCCGCTATATGATTGGCAAGGAGGCCTACGACGTGCCTTACTTTGCCCTGCTGAAGGCGAAGCAGGAGGGCAAGCTCACGGCCAAGGGCGAAGAGACACTGGCAAAGGTGAAATTGCTTCGCGAGGAGGCAAGAGGACGCGACGGCGAGCTGACTCCGCTCGGAGCACTTCAGCACCAGGGGATAACCAAGCGAATGATGGAAAGATTTCCTGAGATCTTTGCTGGCGAGACCAATATTGAGGCACGAAGTACGGTAGTGATCCGATGCATCCTCTCCATGGAGAACGGTTTGCAGCAGATGCTCCGCATGAATCCGAAGCTCCATATCTTCCATGATGCCAGCGAGCACGACATGTACTATATGAATCATGGCGACAGATATCTTGACAGCCTGAAAAACTCAGTGGGCAGAAGGGTTGTGCAGGAGGAGTTTCTCAAGAAGCACGCCTGCTACAGCCGCGTGATGCAGGAGCTTTTCAACGACTCAGCGTGGGTGAGACAGAACATCGACCAGAGTGATCTGAACAGAAAACTATACGAGATGGCCAGTTCCATCCAGGGCACGGAGTTGAGGGGCAAGGTCTCTCTGTATGATCTGTTCAACGAGGAAGAATTGTATCAGAATTGGGTTGCCTCCAACGCCTGGTGGCAAATGAGCTTCGGCTATTCTCCCTATACGGGCAATGTTCAGCCTTTCTCTCAGCGCAACCTTCTGATGGATATTATCGAGAAGGCTGACAGCTGCATCGCCCTCCAGCACCCTGGAGCCACCTTGCGATATGGCCACGACTCGATGGTCACTCCGCTCACCTGCCTTTTGGACCTGAACGGTTATGGCGAGGAGATCAAGGATCCGGAGAGAATCTCCTCTCAATGGTTTGACTACAAGATCACCCCGATGGCCACCAACCTTCAGTTTGTGTTCTATCGCAACAAGGCGAACGACATTCTGGTGAAGGTCTTGCTTTGCGAGGACGAGGCTACGCTCCCCATCAAGAGCGACGTGGAGCCTTACTACCACTGGAACGACTTCAAGGCTTATTGTCTGGAGAAACTGAAGGAGTATAAGAATTAAGCGGCTTAAAAACAAGCGGCTTAAGAAATAAAAGAGAGAAGCCTTTGGCTCGTTTGCCATAAGTAGTAGTCATACTACCGACATGGAAAACGGGCCAAAGGCTTCTTTCTAAAAGACTAAAAACCAAGCACGCACCGGCGCCCCGCCCAAGAGACGAATTGTCTCCCGGCGCTTAGGCATACGAATGCATACCCGTCATGAAATAGTTGACACCGAAGTAGGTGATGACGACGGCCAGGAAGGCTGCCAAGACATAGGCATGATAGCGTCGAGGACGGCCCGCCTTGACGATCGGCGTCTGGTGGAGAGGGACTGCGTAGATCATCAGCAGGATGAGGGCCCAGGTCTCTTTGGGGTCCCATGACCAATAGGCTCCCCACGAAACATTGGCCCATACGGCACCGACAAAAATGCCAATGGCCAGCAGGGCGACCGCCGGATAGAGCAGGAAGCGCGAGAGAGCCGTGAGGCGCGTCAGCAGATCTCCGTCCTTCAGCAGCAGACAGCGCAGGGCGATCAGCGCTATAAGGGCAAAGAGGGCATAGGAGAGCATGACCACGGCCACATGGATGGACAAGAGCGGCGACTGGAGTACGGGCATCAGCTGGGTGATCTGAGGACTACCCACAGCTATCATCGACACCAGCAGGCAGAGGGTGGAGACAAGCGTGCCCAAGACCTTGAGAATCGGCATCCTCCTGGCCATCAGGAGGGACAGAAGGAGGGTGGCCCACGACATGAACAGCATGGTCTCGAAGCCGTTGCTCAAAGGGATGTGGCCGCTGATGTACCAGCGAAGGGCGAGAAGCAGGGTGAGATACAGGGCGAGGAGTGCGCAGAACAAGGTATGGAGACGGCTCAGCCACTTGGCCTCCTTGCCACAAAAGGCGATGATGCAGAACAACAGGCTCAGGGCAAGGCTGAAGAAGACCACAGCGCGCTGGGACTGCAAGGTGTTGTAGAGCACCTCGGCTTTGAGAGAGAAAGGAGAGGGCAGTACCTGGCCGGCTTTCTCCTTCTGGAAGAGTTTGATCTTGGCAATCATGGTCTTTGCGCCATCGACATCGTTGGCCAAGATCGACTTGACGAGATAGTCCATGGCGTGATTGACAAACTGAAACTCTGCCTCGGGAATGCCTCTCGGGAGTTGCGTGCTACCTGGGGTGTACCATTTCAGCCCACCCTGAGAAGGGAGCGGAAAGAGATGGAGCATCTCACCATTGTAGAACATCGTGACGACCTGCACCTTCTCGTCCACCTCGCGAAGGGCCTTGCGCTGCGCATCGGAGAGCGTACTGTCCCCTACCCTGTCCTTGAGTTTATACTCATGCTGCGAGGTATAGAAATCGTTGACCGAAGCCCACTCGCCCTCTATGCCAAGCAGCTTCTGCACCTCCTGGCTTTTCACCCGAATGATCGGTTGCGCCTCCCATTCCGTATAGAATATCATCCAGCTCAGGAAGATCTCATTGGCAGAGAGGCCCTCCCAGGTGCTCTTGCCACACAATTTGGTGACAAACTCCGTAGCGGCAGTATTCAGCGGACAGATGCGGCCGTTGTAGAGCACAGCGACACGCCCCATCGCGTCGGCTACTTCGCTGTTGACAGGCGTGACGGAAGGTTTGGCTACAACGGAGGAGGTGGAGAGAAGGAAGAAAAACAGGACCACGGCTCCCTTGGTAGCGACGCGATAGAGCTGGCGGATCCGCGTATGGCGCGAGACCATCGTCCATAGCAGTGCGACGAGCAGCAACAGATAGCCCATGTAGGTCACGGCAATGCCGTAGGGATCATAGGACACGAGCAGCGTCGTGCCACGGAGGTCGGCGTCGTAGGACGACTGATAGAAGCGGTAGCCAGAAACCTGGCCGATATGGTTCATGGAGACCGCCAGATGCTCCGTCTTGTCGCCTTTCTCAGCCACGATGTCGGACTGATAGTCCATGACGGCATTGGTGCCGGGATAGTAGTGGACCTTGAAATCGGAGAGGGTCAAGGAGAACGGAAGGTCGGTTGCTGCCCCATGCTGGTCCACATAGCTCGCCACACTGGCTCCTTGCTGCAGATGGATGGTGCCATCATGGGAAAAGAGATGGGTGACGAAGGCGCCCATGAGTATGAGCAACAAGGCAAGGTGGAGCAACAGCACGGCCATGCGCTTATGCAACCGGGCTTTGACGATGTAATATACGGACAGGAGGGCAAGTAGCACCCATAGTGCCACGAACCACCCCGTGCCATAGATGTGCTCCTTGGCGAAGCCGACGCCTTGGAGCTTTTCCACAATAGTGGCAATCCCCATACACACCAAGAGAAGTGTGTACAGGGAAGCCATAAAATAATTGATCAATCTATTATTCACGTTGGATTACGCTATTGTATCAAACGGACTCGATGAAGAAGACGATCTGGTCGCGCTGCGTCTTGGAGAGTGCGCGGAACTTTTTGACACATTCATAGGCATCGCTCTTGCCGCCCTCAGCGGTGCAGCCATGCCACATAATGGCCTCGATGACGTTGCGTGCACGACAGTCGTGCAAGCGCTCCGTACCCGATCCACACTTGCTGGCCAGTCCACGTCCCCAAAGAGGTGTGGTGCGACACCAGCCTGTGCGGATATCGTTCTTCATGAAAAGACGGTGCTGCACCATGTCGGTGTAGGGCCATATCTTCTGATAGGGATAGCGGGGCATGTCGGCATTGGAGAAGAGGCGGTTCGGATCGCGAATCTCGTCGCTTCCCGTGGTCCACGACGGGCGGTGACAGTTGGCACAGCCGATCTGGGAGAAGAGGGCCTTGCCCGCCTTGAAGTCTTCGGTAGTGGTGTTGCGGGCCGCAGGCACAGCCAGTCCGCGATGCCAGATCATGAGGTTCTTATACTGCTCCTGCGTCATCTCGGCATCCAACTTCTTGCTGGTCAGATAGGTCTTGATGTCGCTTGCCAAGTCGCCCGTATGCCACTCCGGATGCTTCTTCTCCGGGTCGATACGGTTGATGTATTCCGTGAAGCCAGCCTGGACCTCAGGGTCCTGCGAGGACTTCTCGGCATAGTACTTGCCAGCGAGGTCGAGATAGTGGTAGCGGCGGTCAGGACGCGTCACGTTGGTGATGTTCCAGATGGCATTGGCGCCAGCACCGTCGAGCACAGGACCACGACTCAAGGCATAGGTGAAGCGGCGCACATACTTCGTGCCATCACCTTGCAAGGTGTTGCTGTAGTAGCTCTTCCACGTATTGGCAGCCTGATCCCACATGGCAGGATTGAGCGTGACGTAAGGCGACTCGGCCTGCCATTGCGCCGTGATGTCTTCGTCGGTAATGGCATCGAGCAAGCCCGTACCATAGATGCCGATGGTGGACTCCAGACGAATGGCGATATTGTCGTCATACTCTGCTGGCGTGATCTCCACATCCTTGCCATTGCGCTGCACATAGACGGGAGCATAGTAGGCAGAGGCAGGGATCGTCACCTCGGGATAGGTGAGGTCGTAGCTTTCGCCATCGTCAAACTTGTTGCCCCACTCGTCCGTATAGTGCTTCCAGTCTATCCGAATCTGCGACTCGTCGATCGGAGCCTTGAAAGGCTTCACGGCCGCGGTCTGGGGCATACCAGCCACCGAGCGGATGTAGGCGTTGGTCTGCTTGTCGTAGATGACGAGGAGGTAGCCATTGCGCTCCTGCGTGGCCGAATAGGCATTTTGGCGCGCACCATGTCCGTAGCCTGGGTGGCAGTAGTTGCATCCAGGGCGCACGTACACCGGGCCCAAGCCGCGGAAGGCACCCGTGGTGTTGGTATTGAAGTCTTTCTCGAAAAGGTACTCACCCTCGTTGAAGGCAGTCACCATACCCGCGTTCTCCACAGCCAGGGAAGGCTGTTTGTAGGCGGTGGAAGAGTTGTTGGTCGTGGTGCCCAACTGACCTCCGGTGAAGTAATCTTCCGGATAGTCTATCTTGGTTCCATCGCCAATCTCCCACGAAAGGGCATCGGACGTATCGTCGGAGCAAGAGGCGATAGCCATGGCACCCAGCAGGAGGCAGAGATAATGGTTATATCTTAATTTCATGTATCTTATTTCTTGATGTTCTTGATGTTCTTGTAGAGGATCTCTGCCTGGTCGCAGAGGGCCGTATAGGTCTTGACGATGACGTTATCGACGTAGTTGGCGTTGATTACCTTGCACTGCGCCTCCACGGCCTGGTTGCCGGCATAGGTCTTGAGCGTAGCGCCCAATGCCTCCAGCGAGCCGTCCAACTCTTCCAGAGCATCGATGGCCTTCTTGGCAGAGGCGTCGGTATAGTTGAGGGCAAACGGACTCTTCATGGCCTTGATGCTATTGAGGGCCGCATCCATCTTGCTCTGCACGGTCTGTGCCTGGGTCTTGAGGGTGGCGTTGCCCGCATTGAGGCAGAAGTAGATGAGCGACTTGTCGTTGGGCGTGGTGGCATCGACTGCTCCATACAGGGCACTCTTGCAGCCGGCTATGTTGTCATAAAAATCCACGATGCTGTTGTAGGCGTATGGCGACTCGATGTAGGAATCGTCCTGGCCCGACCAGGGCAGACCGATCTTCGAGCCTGCCACCTCGCCGATGATATCGCGCGCACCTTCGATGATCTGGATGGTGGCGTCGAGGTTGCTGGAATAATCGGTCGAGGGTGTGTTCTTGAACAGGCCGCCGAAGTCCTTGTAACTGAGGCCTTCGTTGGAGACATTTCCATCGTCCTGGAGCTTGTTGTGGGTCTTCAGATAGTTGAGAGTCTCATTGTATCGGGTGCCACTCTTGGCTCCCTCCCACGTGGTCTGCAGCACACAAGTGGCCTGATAGAGGTCCTTGGCCACGGCGCACACATACTGATACTCCAGGTCGGTGAGCTGACTGATGTCGCGCGGATTGCCCTGACGGAAGAGCACATACTCAATACCGTGATAGCCCAGCAGGCCCGAGTTGAGGAGTCGGACTTTGTTCTCGATGTCCGACATGATGCTCTGGTCGCGCAGCACATTGGCAAGGGCGGCTTGATCTACAGGCCAGGTGTCGGTGTGGGGATCGATGGAGTATTCGTCGGCAGCACCAAAGAGGAAGGCCTCCGACTTCTCCCAGTGGGCACGGGCCACGCGCCATTGCTTGCAAGCCGCATTAAGCGCCTCCTGACTACCTGTCACCACTTCGGTCTTCACGTCGTCCTCTGAGGAGCAAGAGGCCATGAAGCCACATGCTCCAATGCCCAGCATGAGGGCAAAAGAATAGTTCTTGAAATTCTTCATTTTTTATCTTTTTTGTTTGGGTATTACTTTACTTAAGGAACCATTCCTTTTACTTTAGGAACCATCCCTGATAGGCAATGCTCAAGCTGATACTTGGCTCATTGTTGAACGGCTGAACATACAAGGGACTGTCGCTGCTCAGTCCTTTGTTGTTGGGCTTCTTGAAGGCGCGATAGGCGTACTCACCCTTGATGACGATCTGCTTGATGGGGTGGTAATTGAAGCCCACGGTTGTAATATAGGGAGCGCAATGGCGGTACTGGCTCTTGTACGTGCCTGCCACCATCGAGTCGTAATGGTCGAAACGGCCGAAAAGGTATAGTTTCTGTCGGTCTCTCAGTCCTTGGATCTGCGAGAAGAGATTATAGCCAGCCTCGATACTGTAGGCCAAGGCGTTGCTGCCAATATTGGTGTTGTGGAAGGGGTTGCCGTCCTGGTACTTATGGTGTGTGGAGTTGGCCTTGTTGTAGGTCGAGATGCGATCAGCATCGGAAAGGTGGGCATAGACCACGCTGCCTCGCACAATCCAGTTCCATCGGTTGAGTTGGAAATCGCCCGAAATGATCGAGAGAGCGCCTTTGACATCATCATAGGTGGCGCCAGGATCCTTGATAGAGTTGCGAAACGTATGACCATAATAGCCACTTACGCCCACACGAAGGCCCTTGACGGAGTAGTTGTCGACGCGTGCGGCCAGGGCGTAGGTGTTGGCTACCTTGAACTCGTAGGGGCTGGTAGCACCTGGGTGGACGAAGTTCTCGCCCGTGAAGCTCTCGGAGTTCAAACCAGAAAGGAACTGCATTTCGTATCGCCAGTCCTTGACACGTCCCCAGAACGAGACGCCCAGCTGATGCCAAGTGTTGGGCAGGATAGCGGCTTCGCCCTCCGGACGATAACAGGTAAAGAAGTTCAGGGGCTCGTGGTGGGCATTGGAATAGCCCACTGGCACGATGATCTCACCAGCCTTGACGTTGAACATTCCCTTCCAGAAAGCCTTGTTCAACCAAAACTGCTCGAGCGCCACCTCGCCACCTTTCTCCGTCTCGGCCTCATACTCGCCCGACTCTTCCGCTTCTACCTCCACGGCCGTCTCGTTGCCACCGTGCTCAAACTCCACCTCGGTGCCAAACGTCCAACCGTGGCCAAAGTCATAGCCCAAGTTGAACGTGACATGGGGAAGGTCAAAGCGCCCGTGGCTATTGTCGTCCTTGTAGCGTGCGGGGGCATTGTATCTGTTGAAACTCTGACTATAGAAATTTCGGGACATCACCGCTTCGCCATAACCTCCAAGGCTCAAACGGGAGAGGGCTTTCTCTACTTTGCTCATACGGACAGTGTCGGCCACCTGCCTCGTGGCTCCCGTCACAGCATCCACAGACTGTGCCATACATACGGTTGCACTGGCTGCACACACCACGATGGACATTACTTTTCTAAACATAATTTGTGGTTTATTCTTTTTTGGGTGCAAAGGTATGGGTTAGTTGATGGGAGCACAATACACAAATATGGTGATTTTGATACACCAACTCGCTACACGCATACTCAATTCGTATGAGTTGCGTTTTACGCATCACGAGGAGGAACCTACCGTGCTGAGCACGCGAGCAACCGTTCTTACCCAAGGATAATCGAGCTAGAGGAGGCAAAAGAGTTTGGCCCTGAGCTGAACAGCAAAGGCGCTTAACAATGATTAACTTGACAGGCGTGCTTTCCTCTGATTATTATTTGTAAATTTGCCACATATAAGCATTTTACAGTTGCCAACCCATCAATACGTTTCCGCTCATGAGATACCTTGATCCAAAAGCCGACCTCACATTCAAGAAGATATTCGGTGAGCACAAGGACCTGCTCATCAGCCTGCTCAATGCCCTGCTGCCTCTGGCAGACGATGAGCAGATAGAGAGCGCGGAGTATCTGTCGCCAGAACTCGTGCCCGAAACCTACGTCGGAAAAAACAGTATTGTGGACGTGAGGTGTCGCGACGTCAAGGGCAGACAGTTTATCGTCGAGATGCAGATGCTATGGACGGAGGCGTTCAAGCAGCGCGTCCTCTTCAACGCCTCCAAAGCCTTCGTACGACAACTGGACAAGAAGCGCAAGTACGAGTTGCTACAACCCGTCTATTCGCTCAACCTCGTCAACGAGACGTTTATGAAGGACTATCCCGATGAGTTCATACACAACTATAGCGTGGTGCATGAGCTCCATAGCGACGAGATCATAGAAGGTCTCCACTTCACCTTCGTAGAACTGCCCAAGTTTCAGGCCCACTCCCTCAAGGAGAAGAAAATGGCCGTGCTATGGCTACGATTCCTTACGGAGATCGACGAGCAGACAAAGCAAGCGCCACAGGAGCTTTTGGACAATCCCGAGACCTGCAAGGCGCTAAAGGCCGTGGAGGAATCGGCAATGACCCAAAACGAGCTCCTCGCCTATGAGGACTTCTGGGACAAACTCGGAGCAGAACGCCTGCTATTTGTGGACTCCAACAGAATCAACAGGGAGGAAGGAAGAGCCGAAGGACGGGCCGAGGGAAAAGCAGAAGTTGCACGCAACCTGCTGCACATGGGAATGTCTGTTGACGATGTGGCCAAAGCCTGCGAAGTGACAAAAGAAGAAGTAGAACGATTAAGATAGTATATTTCACATGAGATACCTTGATCCAAAAGCCGACCTCACATTCAAGAAGATATTCGGTGAGCACAAGGACCTGCTCATCAGCCTGCTCAATGCCCTGCTGCCTCTGGCAGACGATGAGCAGATAGAGAGCGCGGAGTATCTGTCGCCAGAACTCGTGCCCGAAACCTACGTCGGAAAAAACAGTATTGTGGACGTGAGGTGTCGCGACGTCAAGGGCAGACAGTTTATCGTCGAGATGCAGATGCTATGGACGGAGGCGTTCAAGCAGCGCGTCCTCTTCAACGCCTCCAAAGCCTTCGTACGACAACTGGACAAGAAGCGCAAGTACGAGTTGCTACAACCCGTCTATTCGCTCAACCTCGTCAACGAGACGTTTATGAAGGACTATCCCGATGAGTTCATACACAACTATAGCGTGGTGCATGAGCTCCATAGCGACGAGATCATAGAAGGTCTCCACTTCACCTTCGTAGAACTGCCCAAGTTTCAGGCCCACTCCCTCAAGGAGAAGAAAATGGCCGTGCTATGGCTACGATTCCTTACGGAGATCGACGAGCAGACAAAGCAAGCGCCACAGGAGCTTTTGGACAATCCCGAGACCTGCAAGGCGCTAAAGGCCGTGGAGGAATCGGCAATGACCCAAAACGAGCTCCTCGCCTATGAGGACTTCTGGGACAAACTCGGAGCAGAACGCCTGCTGTTTGTGGACTCCAACAGAATCAACAGGGAGGAAGGAAGAGCAGAAGGACGGGCAGAAGGACGGGCCGAGGGAATTATAGAAGGCTGCGCCAAAGTGGCCAAAAACTTATTGAACCTTGGAATGGCCTTGGACGAGGTTGCCAAGGTCACAGGATTGGACATCGAAACGATTGAAAAAATGAAATGACGAGGAGTCGCCCAAGACAGATCGTGGAAAGGTGAGGATTTTCAATTATCGGTAGGAAGCAAACGGATTTCATTCGACCTCCTACCGATATTTTTCTGCTTTGACAACACTAAACGTCAATAGTTACCGCCCAGCCTCATCTCATATCCTTCGATATTATTTTATACCCAAACCGGGCTAAAACAGTTTGTCCACATCCACCGACAACCCCACCTGTAGGGCAATGCCATCAGTAAGCGGACAATTGAGGTAGTAATACTGGGGGCGATAATTGAAAAGATTGTCGAGAGCCGCCGTCACCTTGACCGCAGGTCCGAAACGCTGCACCAGCGAGAGCTTCCATATCGTGTAGGCTGGGTATGAGACATTCACCATTCCCGCGCTCACGTCATAATAGTTCTTATACTCCACGTTGTCCGTACCTGAGAGGATGCGGCCATTAAGCCCGATATTCAGGCCATACGATTTGGAGAAAGCGACAAGCCATCACTTTTTGAGATACTTCTTCCCATTGATGATGACGACACCCTTGGTGTGATCACTGACGCGCTGTCCTGCGAGATTGTAAGCTTTGCCCTCATAGGCACGCGTCGTACGGAACGAGTCGTCGGCGGTCACGCCATCGATGGCAGTGGCATCGACCTGGAATGTGGAAACGATACCGAAAGGCATGGCACCCATCTGGAAAGTATTGACGATCGACTCCACGTTGGAGCCATCATACTTCACGAAAATGTTGTTGTCGCGCTCACTATTGAAGACATAGTCGCCGTCCATGGTCTTCGTTCCACCCTGCATGGCGGTGAAATGGAAACTCAGGCCGTCGCCCTTGTAGTCGCGGTAGAAGCCGCCTCGGGTCTCGTCGTAGGTCAGTCCCTTCACGACGTATGAGCCGAGGGTGAGGTCGCCCATGATGGTCCCTTCGAGGGCGTAGGTGGGAATTTCCACATCCACTTTCTCCACATTCCCATCCATATATTTGCGCACCTGGTAGGTGACGCTCTTATTATCATAGGTATAAGCCCCGCCGACCGAGACGCTGATGCCACCCGACACCGCCTTGACATAGTACGACTTGATGGTGTAGGTCATTTCGAGGGGCATCTTGCCATACTTGAAGACGGCAGTCAGCGAGAGCGCATGATCGGCCATATTATAAGTGCCCGAGAAAGATGTGCCCGTGATGGTCTTCTCCTCTCCTCCAACTGTCACGGAAGAGGAGAACGGCTGCTGCGCAAAGGTGATGACGTGGTCGGCTCCCATCGAGAATTTGAGATCGCGGATGGTAAACGAGGGTATGGTCTGCATTCCTTTCATGGCAGGCAGGGTGATGTGCCCAGTCTCCATGTCAGCCATCTCAAAGAGTATGGTGTCGCTCGGATTGTCATTGCTGGTCGATGAGACAGACATATTGGATGCGCCCACAAACTTCATGGGACCGTGCATCTGTCCCATCATCGTCGTTGCCATGAAGAGGGCAGCGAGAAGGGTAAAAAACTTTTTCATTGTCTTACGTTGATTTTTATTTTATTCTATTCTACTAATCTACTTTTTCATTTAATTTCTGTTGATATTCCCTTGCATTATAGAGCCAATAGCCCACTACCAGCAAGATGAAGACCACGAGGATAGCAATCATCTCCACAACATGATGGAGCGGATCGACCCATATCCTCCTTGAAAAATCCATTGCGCCCGGCTATTTCCACAAAAGACCAGAAGACAATGACGATGGCATAAGCCATGCGCAGGCTTCGGCCCCAACTGCCGATACGCAGTTGGCGTTTGAACATCAGTGCCGATCCTATCAGGCAGACCACGGCGATGATGTAGGTCACAGGGTGATGATCGCCCAGAAACACGGGGTCGTAGCAGAACATCAGCAGTAGATAGAGGCCCCACATCATGACGTTCCATTCCATAAACATGACGATACTCGCATGGTGGGCCATCGGCCTCAGTTCCACACGGTTCTTCAGGCCGCAATGGTTTTGCACCCATTGGACGAAGAGGCAGCCGCTACGAGTGCAGAAGACATAGAGGAGGACGATCATCATCCACATGCCAAACGTCGCAGGCATGATGAGGTATTCGGGGCGCGAGCCACGGATCTCCTTCAGTTCGGCACGGGAGAAGTCTTCAAGGGGAGTGCCGTTGATGGTGAAGGTGTGATGGACCGCCACACCATCGACATACTGGCTGATCGTCTCCACGACACCATTGCCCACCAAGTCGCAGTGGACACCATAACGCTGAGCGTAATAGGCAAGGAGAAACTCCACCCAGCCTGTCCAGAAGAGCAATGCCCCCGCAAGTCCGAAGCAGGTCTGCCGGGTGTCGCCCTTGACGAAAACACCCCAGATCGTTATGACAAGTCCCATGAACCCCATGGCAAAAGCCGAATAATGGAGCGCGGTAGGGGTGAGGAAATGCTCCATCAGAATCATCAGCGCATGGCCAAGTGGCATGAGTAGCAGGACGATAAGGATAGCGCCCAGTGCCTTGCCTGGGTATTTTTTCTCTTTCATTCTTTGTCGGTTAAGTTGATTAAAATGTATACATCCTATTAACTCCCGAGCGATATCAAGGACAGACAGTCACTCCCCCTTGTATGGTTTTCCCTCGAAAGCGGATGCAAAATTACCGCTTTTGGGCATTCGACACAATACCAAAAAATGGTGATTTGGGCGCATGGACTTTTTATGGCAAGACCCTCCTGTGATTACCAGAATGACAAGGAAAACACCAAAAAGAAAGGCGAAGGTTTGCGGGTCTCATGAAAAACATGTACCTTTAGCCTCGAAAAGAAAAAGAACAAACGAATGAGATACGGAAGAAAATGGATAGCAGCAGTCGCCATGGGCCTGCTGAGCCTCAACGCGATGGCGCAAAAGCTGACGGAATATGTCGATCCGTTCATCGGTACGACCAATTTCTCGGTATGCAACCCCGGGGCAGTACTGCCCCACGGCCTGATGTCGGTCGTTCCCTTCAACGTGATGGGAAGCGACCTCAACGCGTATGACAAGGACGCAAGGTGGTGGTCCGCGCCCTATGAGTACCACAATAAGTACTTGACGGGCTTCGCCCATGTCACCCTCAGCGGTGTGGGATGTCCCGAACTGGGCACACTGTTGACAATGCCGACGAGCGGAAAGCTCTCTGTCGATTATCACGACTACGGATCCGAATACGACGGCGAACAAGCAAGGCCTGGCTACTACGGTGTCAATCTGAAAAAGTATGGCATCCGTGCCGAAGTCACCTCCACACTCCGTTCCTCACGCGAACGCTTCACCATGCCGAAGGGCGAAGGACACCTGCTGCTCAACATCGGAGACGGACTGACCAACGAAACGGGTGGCATGGTGCGGCGCGTCAACAACCAGGAGATAGAGGGCATGCGTCTGCTCGGCACTTTTTGCTACAACCCGCAGGCTGTCTTCCCCATCTACTTCGTCATGCGCGTCAACAAACTGCCCAAGGAGCAGGGAGCATGGAAACAGCAACCCACGCGCCAGGGCGTAAAAGGTGAATGGGATCCTGACAACGGACGACTGAAACTATACAAGAACTACACCCGCGAACTGGCTGGAGACGGTATCGGCTACTACTACTCCTTCGACTGCGATGAGGGGGAGCAGGTGGAGGTCAGCATGGGCGTGTCCTTCGTCAGCATAGAAAACGCCCGCGAGAACCTCGACCGGGAGCAACCGCAGGGCACGACTTTCGAGCGCATCGCTCAGCAAGCCGACAAGGAATGGGAGCAGACGCTTGGGCGCATCTCCGTCAAGGGCGGCACGGAAGCACAACGCCGCGTATTCTACACGGCCCTCTACCATACACAGCTCCACCCGAATATCCTGCAGGACTGCAACGGCGACTACCCTGCCATGGAGCAAGGCGAGACGCGCAATACCAAGGACAACCGCTACACGGTGTTCTCGCTCTGGGACACCTACCGCAACGTGCATCAGCTCCAGACCTTGATTTTCCCCGACAAGCAGACGGACATGGTACGGTCAATGATCGCCATGTATGACGAATGGGGATGGATGCCGCGCTGGGAACTGTTCGGACGCGAGACCTGGACCATGGAAGGCGACCCCGCCATCCCTGTCATCACGGACACCTGGCTGAAGGGACTCCGCGACTTCGATATCGACAAGGCGTATGAGGCTTTCCGCAAGAGTGCGACACTCCCTGGGGCTGAAAACAAGATGAGACGCGACATCGATCCATACATCAGCAAAGGCTACATCCCGCTCGGTGTGTTCGCCCAGGACAACTCGGGAGACAACTCAGTATCGCACGCATTGGAATATTATGTTGCCGACAATGCCCTCTCGCTTCTGGCCGCAGACCTCGGACACAAGCAGGACGCACAGATCTTCCGCCAGCGAAGCCTCGGCTACAAGCACTACTACGACCCGGCAACGGGTGTCTTGCGCCCCATCAATGGCGACGGATCCTTCCTCACGCCCTTCGATCCCAAGGATGGAGCCAACTTCTCCAACGCACCAGGCTTCCATGAGGGATCGTCGTGGAACTACACTTTCTACATACCCCACGACGTTGGCGGACTGGTCAAACTGATGGGCGGACAACGGAAGTTTATCGACAAACTCCAGTCGGTCTTCGACAACGATCTCTACGATCCAGCCAACGAACCAGACATCGCCTATCCGTACCTCTTCTCCTACTTCAAGGGTGAGGCGTGGCGCACACAGCGAGAGGTCTCGCGCCTGTTGGAACGCTATTACAAGGACCAACCCGATGGCATCCCGGGCAATGACGACACGGGAACGATGTCGGCATGGGCGATCTTCTCGATGATGGGCTTCTACCCTGATTGCCCAGGATCACCCTACTACACGATCACCACACCTGTCTTCGATGAAGTGACGATCCACCTCGACCCGAAGTATTACCCGCAGGGCGACATCACCATCACGACCACACACGGCAAGGGAACGGGCCGCTACATCCAGTCTATGTCGCTGGGTGGAAAACCGCTTCATAGCTACCGCATCTCCCATGCACAACTCATCGGAGGCCGCCATCTGACGATGCAGGTGGGAGATAGAAAATAAGGCCAGAGAGCAAAGGCTTTTCCTACCTCTCACAACACGCAGACCGCCCCGCCCCGAGCCTGATGGCTTGGAGCGGGGCGGTCGCAATCATGGAAAGTCCCTACAGACTACACGTCGTATTCGAAGGTGAAGATCTTCTCCGTGTTGATCGAGTTGCCCACCGTACAACCGCGATGGGTGAAAGCCTCAAGGCGTTTGCGCTTCTTCTCGGGCACGTCCTGGCCAAAATGGAAGTGGATGGCAATGCGCTCTACCACACTATGGGCAGCGTCGAAGCCGATATCCTTCAGCTCGGCATGCCATCCCGTGGTGTCCACATCTTCCTTGGCAGCTCCCATCGAAGCCGTGGTCAACGCACATGCCATCAGCGACTGGGCAAACAGCACTACGGGGGTGGGATACTCGCCTACACCTCCCTGCTCTGCAGGGACGTCGGTGTGGGTCAATTCTCTCTCGTTCTGAATCTCCATGCGGAACTGGCCCGCATTCTTTACTGTGACCATAAGCTCATTTAATTTGGTTATTGACAGAATGAAAAATACAAAAAACATGCCACAGCGTCACAGACCATCTTCTAAAGCGACAAAGCAGACAGTTTGGCCTGCCAAATATTCATATCGAAAACGGGCAGAACGCTATTGCGCACTGCCCGTTTCGGATTTCGTGAATCCTGTCTTTCGACTCCGCCACTGCTTGGAGGGATGCGTCTCGCGACGTTGTTCCCACATACAAGCGGCGGTGTTATCCAGTTTTCAAACAATCAAATTCACCTCTCAAACTAATTTCACCTATTATAAGCGAAAACGGGCACGCTTGCCGTCTATCTTACCTTAAATGATTAACAACTAAAAACCTATAAAAATCAGTTACTATTAACCCAACTTGCAGCTTTTAGTTCACACGGCATACCGAACTCTTAAAGTTTG